>Ga0265293_10010660_pt1 | contig 12779 bp, 12 predicted proteins | sample Munlanlewell138R_FD_192505 | JGI IMG/M metagenome (GOLD analysis project Ga0265293, IMG submission 192505) | Leachate microbial communities from a municipal landfill in Southern Ontario, Canada - Leachate well 138R | ecosystem: Engineered > Solid waste > Landfill > Unclassified | place: Canada... | reverse complement strand
TTGTGGCTTGTGAACGGGTAGCCAAATGACTACCCGTTTCCGTATTGAGATTGTTACTTTTCTATTTTCTTCTTCTCCTGCTTGTTAAGTGTCATCTTATAAGCTACGGGAGCAGCTACGAACAAACTGGTTACGGTTCCCACTACCACACCAATAAGCATGGCGAATACGAAACTCCTTACCGCATCGCCTCCAAATATCAGGATTGCGATAATCACCAGGATCGTACTTAAACCGGTGTTGATGGTACGTGCCAGAGTTGCATTCATTGAGTCGTTGAAGAGTTCTTTTAATCCCCGTTTTGGATAGAGTTGTTTATATTCACGCACACGGTCGAACACCACCACCTTGTCGTTGATGGAGTAACCCACAATGGTGAGGATCGCCGCCACAAATGTCTGATCCATCTCCATGGAGAAAGGCATAATTTTCCAGAGCAGTGAATACAATCCTATTACGGCGAAGGCGTCGATACTCAGCGCAGCTACTGTTCCTACCGAGAATCCCCAGTTGCGGAAACGCGACAGGATATAGATACCCATACAGACGAGTGCTATGAAGAGTGCGAGGAAGGCGTTCCTGATCATATCTTCAGCTATACTTGGCCCCACTTTCTGGGAGCTTTGTATATGGTCGTCGATTGTTTTTCCGGGTGTCATGAACTCTTTCAGTCCCTGTCCCAGGAGATCTCGCAATTGATCTTCCACACCTGCACCTTCCTCCTCGATCATATAATTGGTGGAGATGCGCACCTGATTGCTGGAACCGATGGTAATCGCCCGTACCGATTCGTTGAGGTAGGGGTTAAGGGCATTTTCGATATCATTTACCTTGACCGGTTGATCGAAGCGGACAATATAGTTACGTCCGCCGGTGAAGTCAATACCAGAATTCAAACCAAGTGTAAAGAGTGAAATGACACTTACAACAACGAAGATGCCGATAGCGATGATTATATTCTTGCTGTTATGGATAAAATCGAAATTATATTCCTTAAAGATGGCTCTCGAGAATCCTGTATTGAAAGTGAGGTTAAGCCATTTGTCTTTACCTAAACGATTTTCGTATACCAGACGGGTAACGAATACGGCGGTAAGGAATGAAACGGCAATACCTATGATAAGAGTAATAGCAAATCCCCGGATAGCACCCACACCGAAAATGGCAAGAATAATACCGGTGATAATGGTTGTGAGGTTGGAGTCGAAGATGGCTGAGAAAGCGTTCTTGTAGCCGTCTTCTAACGCCCTTCGCAATGTCTTGCCTGCCGCAAGCTCTTCCTTGATACGCTCGTTGATAAGTACGTTGGCATCAACCGCCATCGCAAGCGAGAGGATCATACCGGCGATACCGGGTAGGGTGAGCACTGCCTGGAATGCTGCAAGGGCTCCTAAGGTGAAGAAGAAGTTGAGGAGTAATGCCCCGTTGACCACCATGCCCGGGATAAATCCATAGAGCATGCAGGTGAAGATAAAGAGCACTATCAATGCGATCACGAAGGAGATAAATCCGTCACGAATGGCTTCCTGTCCCAATGAAGGACCTACTATGTCTTCCTGTACGATGCGGACGCCGGCTTGCATCTTACCCGATTTAAGTACGTTTTCCAAGTCCTGTGCTTCCTGTGGAGTGAAGTTGCCGGTGATGGAAGAACGTCCACCGTCGATACGCCCATTGACCGTGGGAGCTGAATATACATATCCGTCGAGAACGATAGCAATTGATTTGCCTATCTCTGCCCCTGTAATGGTTGCCCATCGGTTGGCACCGCTTGAATTCATCGTCATACTTACTTCCCATGCCGATCCTTTTTGTCCCTGGTCAGCACGGGCATTGGTTACCACGTCGCCATCCAATGCGGGACCGCGCTTGCTTCCGTCACCTTTGAGAGCGAACAGTTGGAAGTAGGTCTCACGCTGGTCAACAGGTTTGAATCCCCATTTGAATCGCACATCGGCGGGAAATATATCTTTATATCTGTTCAGAAGGAAATTCACTTCGGCTGTATCGAGTTTCGATACCGTTCCTAATACTGGTCCTACACCTCCGCTCATTGCGAAGTAGGGCTCATTGAAATATTCAATGAAGCTTTTATTGATGACGATTTTTTCTGTATCATCATCGAATAAAGCCGATGGTAGTGAATCGGTCAGGGCTGCAGATTCTTCAGTCAGGGTCTCTTCTGTCTCTGTCGCAGTAGTATCAGCAGTAGATTTCCCTGATCTTTGTGCCATCGCATATTCGCTGGACCGGGCATTCATTTCGTTGAAATAGTTTCCCAGTTCACTCACATTGTATGTCTTCCAGAATTCGAGGTTGGCACTTCCCTGTAGGAGGTTACGTACACGCTCCGGTTCTGTAATCCCGGGAAGCTCCACCAGAATACGTTCGGCCCGATCCAATTTTTGTATATTGGGGGCAACTACCCCGAAACGGTCGATACGGGTAGCCAATACGTTGAACGAGTTATTGGCCACACTTGTCAACTCATTACGCAATACGGTGATTACCTCGTCGTTGGTAGCGGTGGGACGCACCCTGTCACCCATGGTAATGCTGTAGATATTGGCCAGACGTCCGTCGGGGGCTATCCGTTCGTAATTTTGCCGGAATAGCGAGATAAAGTCGGATGAACTACCACGGCGGTTTTGGGCAACCGATTCTCTCAATGCCTGATTGAATTGAGGGTCATCGGTATTGGCCAATGATGCGATTACTTGTGCCGCATCAATTTCGAGGATAACGTTCATCCCCCCTTTCAGGTCGAGTCCCAATCCAATCTCTTTTGCCCGAATCTGCTTGAGCGTATAGTTCAGATATACTTTCTCGGTAGAGAGGGAATCAAGATACTGATTCTTCAGAGCTAAGTCTCCATTGGCGTATTGATCCGCTTTCTTGTTGTATTGTCTCCCTACTACAGTAAAGGAGAGATAAAACAAGCTGATAAGTGCCAGGATAATACTGAAAACTTTAATGAATCCTTTGTTTTGCATTTCAATATTACTTTTTATTTTACTATTTATTTTCAGGTTACTAACTCCATAATATACGTAAAAATAAAGGCATTATCGATGCCTTCCTATTTTGAGCGTGCAAATATACGTTTTTTTTATCTTTTTAAGAACAATATCACCGGATAATTTCCAGGAAAAATTATCCGGTGATATAAAAAGTTACGGCATATAGGATGCGGGTAACATTTTATTCGACAAATCCTCTATTCTTTAACAGATATATCGGATTAGGTTCCGCCCCGCGGAATCTTTTATAAAGTTCCATCGGATCGTCGGAATTACCTTTCGACAGCACGTTATCTCTAAACTTAGCAGCAGTGGCCTTGTCGAAGATACCATTCTCCACGAATGCCTGGAAAGCGTCGGCATCCAATACCTCTGCCCAGAGATATGCATAATATCCGGCGGAATATCCTCCGCTGAAAATATGTGAGAAGTAAGTGCTGCGGTAACGGGGAATAATCTCATCGATCAATCCAATCTTTTCCATTGAGTTCTTTTCAAATTCATCTATATTGATGGTTTTTGCACTACTTTGAGTATGGTAATCCATATCGAGTAATGCTGCGGCAACAAATTCGGTAGTGATAAAGCCCATATTGAATTTGGATGCTGCGTCGATTTTAGCGATTAATTCATCGGGGATCACTTCACCGGTCTGGTAATGTTTGGCGTAGAGTTTCAGTACGTCGGGATGAAATGCCCAATGCTCCATGACTTGTGAGGGAAGTTCCACGAAATCGCGTGAAACACTTGTGCCGGCAACACTGGCATGGGTGACATTCGACAACATGCCGTGCAGGGCGTGACCGAACTCGTGGAAAAGTGTTTCCACCTCGTCGAGTGTGAGCAATGCCGGCGTCTCTCCGGTGGGACGGGTAAAGTTACCCACATTATGAATAAGGGGACGGATATTTTCGCCGTTAAGCACCCTTTGTCCGCGGAAGCTGGTCATCCATGCACCGGCATTTTTCCCGGGACGCGGGAAATAATCGGTATAGAACACTGCCAGGTGGGATCCATCGGCATCAAGCACCTCATAGGCTTCCACCTCGGGATGGTATACCGGTACATTTTCCAGCTTTCTGAAATTTAATCCGTACAACCTGTTGGCCACTTCGAATACGCCTTCACGTACATTCTCCATCTTGAAGTATGGCTTGATCTCTTCCTCATTGAGAGCGTATTTCTGCTGACGGAGTTTTTCAGTATAATACCACCAGTCCCACGATGCCAACTTAAAGTTGCCTCCTTCGGCATCGATTAGTTTTTGCAGTTCAGCTGCTTCTTTTTTTGCCTGAGGCAATGCGTATGCCCATACATCATTAAGCAGTTTATAGACGTTTTCGGGAGTTTTGGCCATACTTTCTTCAAGCACAAAATCGGCATGAGTATTGTAACCCAGCATTTGTGCCTTTTCGATACGCAGGTTTACGATTTTGTTGATATTCTCCTTATTGTCGTTATCATTGTCATTGTCGCCTCGCATATACATCGCTTTGTAAAGCTTCTCACGCAGGTCACGTTTTTCTGAATATTGCAGAAAGGGAAGCCAGCTCGGCTTTTGTAGGCCGAATACCCATTTCCCTTCTTCACCCGCCTTTTTTGCAGCTTCCGCTGCAGCGGTAATTACACCTTCGGGAAGTCCTGCCAGATCAGCTTCATTGTCAATCACCAACTTGAATCCGTTGGTTTCATTCAACAGGTTATTCCCAAAGCTGAGAGTAAGACCCGATAACTCTTTATTGATCTCACGCAACCTCTCTTTTTGTGCATCGTCTAACATGATACCTGAACGTACAAAGTTCTTGTAGTAATTGTCCAATACCCGGGATTGCTCGGTGTCGAGATTCAAATCTGCGACGTTGTCGTGCAATGTTTTAATCCGGTTGAACAGTTTTTCGTTCAGATTGATATTGTCGCGGTGTTCAGACTGGAGGGGGGATAATTCTACTGCCAGTGCTTGGATGGAGTCATCGGTTTCGGCGCTCCTCAAGGCATAAAAGACACGGGATACGCGTGTAAGCAGGCTACCGCTGTTTTCCATTGCTACAATGGTATTTTCAAAAGTGGGCTCTTCGGGATTATTGGCAATGGCTTCAATCTCCTTGGCCTCTTCTTCCATCCCTTTCAGGAAAGCCGGTCTGTAATCCTCAAAAGAAATCCGGTCGAAAGGGGGCATACCGAACGGTGTGTCGAATTCGGTGTGAAAAATGGTGCCGGGCTCACTACCCGTTTTACCGGTATTGGCATTGTTACAGGCGAATAATGTCATAACTGCTAATGAAATAAAAAGATTTTTTTTCATTCTACTTTTTAATTAAATATGATGTAAACAAATAGGAAAACCTTTGAATTCGGTTTTATATAAAATAAGCGCAAAGGTACGATTTTTACTTAAATATTGAAAATTATCCATTGATTGTTTGCCTTTTACCTTGTTTTTCCACACTAAATTGTGAGGTCAATATTTTTCGAAAAACCCTAAAGAGGAAACAGCAGCGGTAAAATAAAAATCATAATGATACCTACGATAAGCTGTAATGGCAGTCCCACTCTTATATAATCTATAAACTTGTAACGCCCCGCAGACATTACCAGCGCATTGGGAGGTGTTGCAAACGGGCTGGCGAAACACATGCTGGCCGCCACTGTCACTGCAAACAGAAATGGATAGGGGCTGACACCTATGGCTATGGCAGATTGTAGGGCAATAGGGGCAAATAACACTGCAGTAGCCGTATTGCTAATGAACATTGTCAGTATGGATGTGGCGAGATAGACGCCCGCCAATACCGATATCGGGCCGAATTGGCTTAACCCGTTCACGATGGCGTCGGCAATCAAATTGGAGGCACCGGTTTTCTCCATGGCAATCGCCAAGGGAAACATCCCCGCAAACAGGAATGTACTTTCCCAGTTGATGCTTTTGTAGGCCGACTCCACGTTGCGGAAACATCCCAGTATAATCATCAATAGCGCTGCTATCATGGTGGCAATCACGGTGGGTACTATGTTAAATACCATGGCTGCGATCATCAACACCATAATGGCCGCAGCGACCGGTGCTTTGTGGTCGCGTGGGATTTTCAACGCATTTTCCATCGGTTGCCCGACTACTACCCATTCCGACGTCTCCTGATTCAGTTTCTCAATGTCAGACCATTTTCCCTGTACCAGCAGCACGTCGCCCGAAAGCATCCTCTCATCTTTCACATCCTGGAGAATATAGCCTGCCTTGCGTTGTATTCCCAATATATTTACATTGTAGAGTTGACGGAAATTGGATTCTTTTACACGCTTGTTGATCAGCTTGGATGTCGACATTAAAACCACTTCTGCGATGCCGATCTCACTAAACTCCAATCCTCCTGCCTGGGAAACAGAAAGTGCATTGCCGGTACCTTCAGTCTTATGCGTGTCGACCAATTGTAAGCCGTTCTTGTCCACGAGTGACATCACATTTTCAAAATTTCCAAAAAGATAGAGTACATCGTCTTCCCGGAAAGTACTTTCCGGGCCCGCCATCTTCATATCTACCGTCTTGTGAAAACGGTTTCGTGAGTTGATCCTGCGTATCTCGAGTATACTCACATTATAAGTCTGGGTGATATTCAGCTCCTGAAGCATTTTATTGATTAAAGGAGACTCTTTTTCTATCAATACCCTATAGAGGTTGTCGGCCAATCGGTACTCCGATGCCAGTTGATTCAACGATTTGTTTTTCTTTACGGTAGATTTTTCCTTATCCCTTTCCACAACCAATAGTTTACTAAGTGGCCACAACAATAGAATGCCGAGAGTGAGCGTGATCAAACCGACTGGCAAAAATGAGAAGAAGGACAATCCTTCGAATCCCCCGCTGATTAACGCGTCGTTGATAATCAGGTTGGGAGGGGTGCTGATCAATGTGAGCAATCCAAGACTGCTGGCAAAAGCCATCGGCATCAGAAATCGGCGTGAGTCGGTATTTGCCTCTGTTGCGAGACTCATTACGATAGGCAACATCAGTGCAACTGTCCCCGTATTACTTACAAATCCACCAATCCCACCAGTCACCAACATCACCAGGATGAAAAGTTTAAATTGATTCCCCCCGGCCAGGGCAAGGATCTTTGTACTGATCATCTTGGCAAGCCCTGTCTGAAAAATAGCTCCCCCTACAATGAATAAACTAACGATCATGATGACCACAGAATTGGAGAATCCTGATATTCCCTCTTCGGGTGTGAGTATTCCCGATAATACCAATAGGACGAGGGAAGACAGGGCGACAATATCCGACCGAATCTTACCCCAGACAAAAAAGATAACTGTAAGAAGGATAATTCCAAAAACAATAAGAACGTTTGTGTCCATATATATTTATTGTAGATAGTGCTAAATTAAAAAATGATAACGCAGACCCGATTATCACAACGGAATACAAAGGTAATAAATTTTTCGCACAGGTGATTTATCCTGCCGGGAATAGAACTTCTAATCCTAATCTCTTTTTTCGATTGAAACAGGTATGACCTGAAAATTTATACCTGAAAATTTATTGATTCAAGTATCGTAAATTGCATAGATTTTCAATTTATTAGGTGAAAGTCGAATTATTGAAAGAGAAATAAAAAAATGAGAAAAGTTTTGTAAACCAAAAAATATATAATATATTTGTGATATTAAAATAATATCATTTTAAATAATATTTTTATGGAAACAAAAGAATTCATTTTTAAGGGTTTTAAGCTGAATGGCTTTCTGATGATTTTTGTGATGTTGATCATATTGGCAGGATTGGCCTGGCTTTTTTCTTTGGGTAAGATTTGGAGTATTTTTACTGGTATTGTTTCGATAGTAATATGGGTTATTCTATTTGTCGGTTATACCAAATTGGAGCCCAATGAGGCGGTAGTGATGATCTTTTTCGGGAAATACAAGGGGGTGTTGAAGGAGAATGGATTCTTTTGGGTGAATCCGTTTATGACAAAGAAAAAGTTGTCCATGCGCGCTAGAAATCTGAATGCGGATCCGATCAAGGTGAACGATCAAGTGGGGAATCCGGTACTGATTGGTTTAGTATTGGTATGGAAGCTAAAAGATACTTATAAGGCCATGTTTGAAATCGATGCACAAACGATGGCAGCATCGAAGCCCGGAAAAGATGGAGCGATTTCTTATACAGTAAGTAAGCAGATGGATGCTTTTGAGAATTTTGTGGCTATCCAAAGCGATGCCGCATTGCGGCAAGTTGCCGGACAATATGCATACGACAACAATGTGGCGTCAAACAGAGAGCTGACATTGCGGTCGGGTGGAGAGGAGATCAATGAGAATTTATTGCAAGAACTGAATATCCGGTTAGAAATGGCCGGAATTGAAGTAGTAGAAGCACGAATCAATTATTTGGCGTATGCGCCTGAAATTGCAGCAGTGATGCTTCGCCGTCAACAGGCGGAAGCTATTATATCGGCACGTGAGAAGATTGTGGAAGGTGCGGTGACGATGGTGAAGATGGCGTTGGAGAGGATTGAGGATGAGTCTATTGTGGAATTGGATAGTGATAAAAAAGCTGCTATGGTAAGCAATCTGCTTGTAGTGCTTTGTGCTGACGAATCGGCACAACCGGTGTTGAATACAGGGACGTTGTATCAATGAGAATAGGAATAGGGGAATGGAATAAAGGTGTTGATTGGAACCAATAAGCCGGATGATCTGAAAACCGTATTGTTGAAACTCGATAAAATGGAGCGAATGAAAGATGGCTAAAAAAGAGAAAATAACCCGGAATTTTGCATTGCGATTGGATGCGAATACCATGGATGCAATAGAGAAGTGGGCAGCCGATGAATTTCGCAGTGTGAACGGTCAAATACAATGGGTATTGGATCAGGCGCTCAAAAAAAACGGGCGTCTGAAGTGAGACAAGTAGTTATTATTAAGAAAAGATAGGCATGCTATTGAGAAAGCAGGAAAGTGACGTTGTTATTTTATATTTTTCAGGTATTCTTTGTTATAAGCTTCCCCACGGGGCAGAAAATACTGGAAATAGACAGTATCCTTAAGGATAATAAAGAGAAAAATTGCCATGTAATTACCTATACGGATACGGTACACATTCTTGTAAGCTGTCAGTTTCCTACAGTTGTGGATGTCTGATAGAACAGCGGCCTTTTTTACTTGGTTAATTATTTTCGAAACGGTATCTTTTTGGTCAATTGATAATTTTTCTATCGCTTTGATAAAAGCCTTTGAATAACTTACTTTCATCTGTGTGATTTATATTTTCAACGATATTTCAAATGCTTTTGTCTCTTCTTCACTTGCCAGCTCGGGGGGAAAGTGCTCAAGTAGATAGGCATACACATCCTCATCGGTGATTGTTGCTTCTTGTTCTATCAAAGATTCCATATAAGCTTTCAAGCTTTTGCCACTACTTGCCGCTTTAATGGATAGTATGTTCACCGCTTCTTGTGAAATATCAATCAATTTCCTTTTTTTAAGCTGTTTTATTCTCTTTGTTTCCATTTTGTTCCTATATTTTAGATAGCACAAATATATAACATATATACAATATATACAATAAGAAGATTATAAACCCGCCGACACGGTATAGGCATCGTGGTAAAAGATAAGTGTACGCTTATCTTTTATCGCTTTGTCCATAAATCGTTTCTTTTCTTCCATGGCAACGGCCACGCTGTTGTCATACCCCGAAAGCCAACTCAATGACAGGTTGAGTGAAGTGGGTACCACATCACCCGGAAAGGCGTAGTTGCCTTCTTCCGTATTGAAAAGCACGGCAATCTGTCCCGGCGTATGTCCGTCATAGAGCTCCAACTGGATATGTTCATCGAGTTGCATATCTTCCAGCACGAATTGTAGCTGTCCAGCGTCATATACCGGTTCGATGTTGTCGGCAAAAAAGGATCCTTTTTCGAAAAGAGAAGGATTGCGGTAATTCTTCCATTGGGCAAGACTCAAATGATAAGTGGCATTGGGGTAGGTGGGCACTGCTTTTTTATCGCTGTTGAATATTGTACAGCCACCACAATGGTCGAAATGGAGATGAGTGATGATCACGTCGGTCACCTCTTCCGGCCTATATCCGATTTTTAGAATCTCTCCGGCGATATCCTTCTGGTCGGAAGGTTGAAAGAATTTCAACCGGGAGTTATGCTTGTCGCCGATTCCCGCATCCACCAGGATTTTTCTTTTGTCTGTCTCGATAAAAAGGCAACGAAGTGCCATCACACACATATTATTTTCGTCGACCTTGTATTTTGCCGACCAGTATTTCTTGGGTACGGTGCCAAACATCACACCGCCATCGCCATGGAAATATCCCGATTCAATGATATGGAACTTGATCATACACGATAAATGTTTCTGCAAAATTAGCTCTTTTTGGTCTATTCTATGCTGAATTGGTCAAAATTGGTTGCATGGCCATTGGATATTGACTGAAGCAGTATAACTTTCACAAATTAATAACCGGGAAAATATCTTTTTATAGAGATATAATCCCGGCCTGCTTATAATAGTAGAGTTATGTAATAGTGATTTGCTGCCTATTTCAGAAGTAAAGTTGCAAACCAATGGTGGCCTGATTGGCAACGGGACCTTTGTTGTTTCTAAAAAGACTAAACGGTGAATAGGAGGCGAAAAATCCCCAATCGTTGATCCCTCCCTGTGCCAGTAGATCCAATGTGACGGGACGAATATTCAATTCTCCGGGGAGTCTTATTTTCTCTTTCTTTCCGTTCTCACTATTCTGCCATATTGCAGACGAAGAGGCGGTTTTAACTTTGGCAACCACGCCTGCATTCAGAAAGAGGTGTGAGCTACGCCCCAGATTCCAATTGGTCTCTATAAGAAAAGGAAAAGTGAGATAGGTATAGTGAATACGGGAATCCCTGTATTCATTACCGGCTTCGGTGGTGGTGACGACCGATTTGTAGTCTTCTACTTCAATGGCTTTGTTGTTCTGCCAGTGGATGGCGTTGAACTGAATTCCCATGCCGATAATTCCGGTGAAATTGCTGTTTCCCATGCGCCATGAAGCCTCAATAGGGTTCAGGTTGTATTGTAATGAACGACTGAGGTTGACGATGGATGCCAGTTCACCGTCGAAATCAAGGCCGTGGGGCAGGTTGGAGAATCCAAGACCGAATCCAGCCCAGTGCGAACGGCTGGGGCGACGCTTATTTTTAGGTTTGAAAATATCGGGCACCGATATCTCGAAACTGTTCTCATATACCCGTTCAATGCTTCTCCCGTCTGTATAGATACCCTCATAAATCTTCCGGATTTCGATGGTATCACCCTGTTCATTTTGGTGATATACCGAGATATTCATTCGATGGTCGTTTTCTGAAATAACTACTTTCCGGTTGTTATAATGAAAAGTGGTGTCGGTTGGAAACGTTGGTGAAGCCGCCATATATAAGGCAAGCGACAAAAAAGTGATGATAAATGTAGTTTTCTTCATTGTTTTATTTTTTTAGAGTAAAGAGTAAAGAGCAAAGAATAAAGACTTTTAGAACCAAGAGTCAAGACTATTTGGGGTTTGTGAATTAAATAACCATCTAATCACTTCTAATAAACAACCGGTTGATCAGCTCTTCGGAATCCTTTCCTCCTTCCATATAAATAAGGGTGGCAGTGGCATCATCTCCGATTTTGAACAGGATATACCGATTTGTTTGATTTTTCTCTTCAGGCAGTTGGTAATATCCTGAGGAGATAATACCGTTACTGATGACCTCTTTTATCTGATATGCCCGTTTTTTGTCCGTTTCGAGACATTCTTGAATTTCATCCAAGATGGCCCGGTCATATTTCAGGGTGATACTTTGGTATTTATCGAGTTGGTAGTTGTGGAGCGCCTTACCGGAAAGAACTACCATTGTGGCGCCTTTCCGCTTGCCGTATTTTTCGAAAACAGTATGTATCCTTAGGTTTTCCTGGGCTTGTGCCGTTACTCCTGAGATTATCAAGAGCAGGAAAAGGATAGAGAGGCGAAAAAAAGTTTTTTTAATTTTCATTATAGTCTCGTGTTGATGTTCATATATCTTTAACAGCCATTGCCGGAAAGCTTGTCGGGATTATTTATTCTAAAATAAATCGAAGCTGATCTTCTATGATGTCACTTTCTGGTTGTATCTTCCCGAAAGATGCTTCGGCGTATTTCCGAACTGTGGCGGGATCGGTGATCTGTTTGCCATCTACCCACACATAACTCCCTGTGAGAGCCGGTTTCCGGTCGGGGCGGGTCAATAGCAGCACGGCGATCAACAGGGTGGCCGCCACTGCGGCGATGGTGCGTAGATTTCTCAAAGAAAGCAATCTGCGGCGAGCGGGTCGCTTCTCCTCGCTTCGAATCTCATTCAATATAGCCAGTGCTGTTGCTTCGTCGTCGAGAAAACGAAATAGGGATGCGTATACTTTCAGCTCTTCGGGTAGATCCTCCTGTGTGAAGTAGCGGCGCAATATCTTTTCTTCTTCGGCAGAGCTCTCTCCGTCGAAATATTTATCTATCAGGTGTTGAATATCTGTTGTCATTTTCTTGCTTGTTGATTTTGATGATAGGTCAGATATAATTCGCGTATCCGCTTGCGTGCCCGGGAGAGGTTATTGCGTACCGCTTCGGCCGCGATACCCATAGCTTCACTGATCTCGCCGGTCTCATATCCTTCTATATCTTTCATTTGTAAAATCCGCTGTTGTAATGGTGGCAGCATCTCAATGATCCGGCGAATGGCATCGCGCTCCTCTTTT
>Ga0265293_10010659_pt1 | contig 12780 bp, 13 predicted proteins | sample Munlanlewell138R_FD_192505 | JGI IMG/M metagenome (GOLD analysis project Ga0265293, IMG submission 192505) | Leachate microbial communities from a municipal landfill in Southern Ontario, Canada - Leachate well 138R | ecosystem: Engineered > Solid waste > Landfill > Unclassified | place: Canada... | reverse complement strand
CATGACGGAGTCCGCCATGGTCAGGGCGTCCGTGTAGCGCAGGTCCATCTCGTGCTGGCTGGGAGCGACCTCGTGGTGGCTCAGCGCCACGCCGATGCCCATGTCCTCCAGCATCAGGACCGTGTCACGGCGCAGGTCGGAGCCGCTGTCGGCGGCGGTGAGGTCGAAGTAGCCGCCGGTGTCCAGCGGTTCCGGGTGCTTCGCGTCCTTGAAGTAGAAGTACTCGATCTCGGGCGAGACGTAGGCGGTGTATCCGTTGCTCGCGGCCTTCGCCAGCACGTGCTTGAGCACCCGCCGAGGATCGCCCTCGTACGGTTCGCTGCTGGGCCGGACCACGTCACAGAACATGCGCGCCACCGCCTGGCTGCGCGGGCGCCAGCCGAGGAGCTGGAACGTGCCGGGATCTGGCAGGGCGATCATGTCCGTCTCGCCGTGGCGCGCGTACCCCGCGATCGCCCCCCCGTCGAACGTCACGCCATCCTCGAGCGCGTGTTCGAGCTCCTCGATGGTGATGGCGACGGACTTGAGGGTGCCCAGGATGTCCGAGAACCAGAGGCGGATGAACTTCACGTCGTGGTCGCGGCACGCCTGGATGACGTGCTGATGCGACGAGGAGTCGCGAGCGGGCTCGAACGGTTCGTGGACCATGCGCCGGATCGTAGCCCGAGAGGTGTTTCTGGACTGTTTCACGCTGCCATCGAGGACCTCGGACGGTGCGAGGTCTGACAGCGCCCGGACATGCGAGCGAAACACCAGACACGAGAGCTTCACGATCGCGACGCCGACGCGAAACGCGCCGCCGACACACTCGGGCGAGGGAAGCCGGGGCAGGCCTCGAGGGTAGAAGACGCCGATGATCCGAGCCGGAGATCTCCTCATCGACCGCGAGCGGTACCTGGTGACCGTCCAGGGCGAGCCGGTGCAGCTGACCTTCATGGAGTTCAACGCCCTCTGGGCGATCGTGGTCCAGTCCGGCCGCGTGGTGACCTACGACGCGCTCGCCGAGGCGCTCTGGGGGCGCCCGGTGCCCCACGCGCGGCGCCGCCTCGCCGTCATTGTGTCGCGCGTCCGCAGCAAGCTCGGCGAGGCGGCCGACGTCATCGACACGGTGACGAGGGTGGGCTACCGGCTGGCGCCGGTGATTGCTGACTGACCACTGGCATCTCCTCCCACCGCCTCCCTCGCTGCTGTCTTGAACCCGCGCTAAATTGGCGCATGGACTTCCATCGCCTCCTCGCTGACCGGACCGAGCGGATGGAGGCGAGCGCGATCCGCGAGATCCTGAAGGTCGCCTCGCAGCCCGAGGTGGTCTCGCTCGCGGGAGGGCTACCCGCCGCGGAGTCGTTCCCCCTCGACCTGCTGCCGGGGCTGCTCGACGCGGTCGTGCGGAAGTACGGCGCGGCCTCGCTGCAGTACGACGCGAGCGAGGGGTTCATGCCCCTGCGCGAGGCGCTCCTCCCGCACCTTGCCGCGCGCGGCGTGACGACCACGGTTGACCAGGTGCTGATCACCAGTGGGTCACAGGGCGCCCTCGACGGGATTGGGAAGACGTTCCTGTCGCCGGGGGACATCGTCGCCGTGGAGGCGCCGACCTACCTCGGCGCGCTGCAGGCGTTCACTCCGTATCAGCCGAGGTACGCGCAGGTGGAGGCGGACGACGACGGCCTGGTGCCCGCGTCGCTCGATGCGGTGCTCTCCGCGGGCGGCGTCAAGCTGATCTACGCCGTGCCCACGTTCCAGAACCCGACCGGGCGCACGCTCTCGATCGAGCGGCGGCACCGGGTTGCCGAGATCCTCCGGCGGCACGACGCGCTCCTCGTCGAGGACGATCCGTACTCCGACCTGCGCTACGTGGGTGAGCGGGTGCCGCCGATCCACAGCCTGGCGCCCGACCACGTCATATACCTCACCACGCTCTCGAAGACGTTCTCACCCGGGCTCCGCCTCGGCGTCTGCGTCGCCTCGCCGGAGGCGTTCCGCTGGCTGGTCATCGCCCGGCAGGGCGTGGACCTGCACACGGGCACGCTCGGCCAGGCACTGGCATCCGAGTACCTCGCAGGCGGCTACCTCGACGAGCGGTTGCCCGGCATCGTCGAGTTCTATCGCCCTCGTCGGGAGGCGATGCTGACCACGCTGGAGCGCACGATGCCCGAAGGCGTCCGTTGGACGCAGCCGGAGGGCGGGATGTTCATCTGGGTGACCGGCCCCGCCGGCCTCGACGCTGACCGCCTCTACGAGGCCACCCTCGCGCGCGGAGTCGCGTTCGTGCCCGGGCGGCACTTCTACGCGGACGCCCCGCCTCACGATGGGGGCGGGCTGCCCGCGGACGCCACGTCCACGTTCCGCATGAACTTCACTGCCGCCGAGCCTGCCGTCATCGAACGCGCCGTCGAGGTCATCGCCGAAGCCATGCACGAGGCGCTCCGTGCGCAGGCGTCCTCCTAGCCCCGCCTTAACCCCGCTGTCGCCATGCTCGGCGTCTCCGCGCCCCGTAGCGGTCGCGACGCATTCTTGAAATACAAGCGAAGGATGATGCTCACCTCGAACCGTCCGAGGATCGGGTGCGGTCGGCGCACGAGTTCGAGCGAGTCATGTCTGCGCTCTCGTGAGTGCGCCAGTGGTGAGGGATAGACTCCGCCCATGCAGCGCATCCTGATCTTGACTCAGGATCCCGCCACTGCGCGTGTCGTGGAGTCCGTCGCCCGCGTGGACGGCCGCGTCGTGCGCGCCGAGGGCACCGCGGAGCGTTGCCTGGTGGCGGTGCGTGAGTGGCGTCCGTCGCTCGTGATCGTGGACACCGGCATCGGCATGACCAGCGGGGGGCTCGCCGCGATCCTCCGCGACGAGGCGGTGCAGGACACCGCCGCCGTCATGGTCATCGCGCCATCCTCGCAACTCGGGCTCCTCGGCCCCAGCGTGCGCGTGGACGACTTCGCCACGACACCCCTCGACGAGGACGAGTTGCGCCTGAGGATGTCGCGGCTCATCTGGGCGCAGAGCGGGGCGGAGGACGGCTCTGTGATCCGCCACGGCTCCCTCCTCATCGACCTCGAACGGTACAAGGTCACCGTGGACGGCCAGGTCGTCGACCTGACCTACAAGGAGTACGAGCTCCTGCGCTTTCTCGCCTCCAACCCCGGCAAGCCCTTCACCCGCGAGGCCCTGCTCAACCAGGTCTGGGGCTACGACTACTACGGCGGCTCTCGCACCGTGGACGTCCACGTCCGTCGCATCCGCTCGAAAATCGAACAGCGCGAGCAGTTCATCGACACGGTCCGCAACGTCGGCTACCGCTTCGTCGAGGTCGCCGGGCGGCGGTAGCAGTCTCCTCACCCGCTGCGTCCCCCTCCCCTCTGCCTCTGCCTCCGGCCCCCTCTCCCGGTTCCGGGAGAGGGTTGGGGTGAGGGCCGACTGAGGATCGCGACCCCGCCGCCGGACATCGTGCAGGACCATCAGTCCTCACTCCGAGGTCGGGCTCGCGGAGTCCTCCAGCGCGCGTCTACTTCTCGTCAGGAAACGTTGCTACGATCGGCGGCGCGCGACGGGGGTGCGCTGGCGGGGCCGATCCGGCCCTGCTGGGGTGTCTGGTCGCGCCACGCGCTGACCGAGGACCGCCCCCATGCACGTCGTCAACACGACTGACCTGACGAAGATCTACGACAACCGGTACATCGCCCTCAACGCGCTGAACCTGCGCGTCGAGAAGGGGCAGGTGTTCGGGCTGGTCGGGCCGAACGGGGCGGGCAAGTCCACCACGTTCCGCTTGCTGCTGGGGCTGCAGAAGGCCACGGCGGGACAGCTGCAGGTCTTTGGCGAGCAGATGAGCGCGGACCGCGCGGACCTCCGGCGGCGGATCGGCTACCTGCCGACGAACCCGACGTTCCCGAAGCACATGACCCCGATCGCGTTCCTGCAGTTCGTGGGGTCCGTCCTCGGCATGCCGAAAGACCGTACGAAGATCCAGCTCACTCGGCTGTTGCAGGCCGTGGACCTGGCGGCGGCGGCGTCCCAGCCCGTCCGAGGGTTCTCCACCGGCATGCTCACGCGCCTCGGCATTGCAGCGGCGCTGATGAACGACCCGGAGCTCCTGATCCTCGACGAGCCGACCTCCGGCCTCGACCCGGCCGGGCGCAAGCAGACCATCGAGCTCATCCGCGAGCTGTCCGGACGAGACCGCACGATCATCATCGCGACGCACATCCTGACCGACGTGGAGCGCGTCTGCACGGACGTCGGCATCATCTCCGCCGGGCGTCTCATCTACTCCGGCCCCATGGCGGACATGCGCCGCCTCGCGCGGCAGGGCACGATCGCCGTGGAGATCGAGGGCAACACGACCGCCTTCGAGCAGGAGTTGCACACGCTCGACGACTTCGGGTCGGTCCGCTACGAGCGGATCGGGTCCGAGTTCCGCATCACCTTCCTCGGCACGCAGGGGCTGAACGAGTACCTCCACCGCGTGCTCCAGCTGATCGACCGCACCGGCGTGGAGCTGCTCCACGTCGACACGGGCTCCGACGAGATCGAAGAGGCGTTCCTCCGCCGGCTGGAGGACGACCGCACCCGCGGGTTCCTCCGTGCGGCGGCGTGGGCCGCGGCGCTTGAGGGCGCCGGCAGCGAGCGGAAGGAGGAGGCGGATGCAGGCATTCCTGGCCATCCTTCGGTATGACCTGATGCAGCTGACCCAGTCCTGGGTCTCCCGGATCTGGGTGCCGTTGCTCATCGCGCCCGCGTTCTTCCTGGTGATCGTCGCCTCCACGGAGGACGAGCTCGCCTCGGAGACGCTCGCGGCTTACCTCGTCGCGGTGCTGATGCCGCTGTCCGCGCTCGCCGTCGCGGTGCTGACCGCCGGGGCGATCGCCGGCGAGGCGCAGATCATCGCGGACGGGATCCTCAGCCGGTCCGTGACGCGGACGGAGTTCGTGTCTGCGAAGATCGTTGCGCGGCTCGGCTTCACCATGGCGATCTACTTCCTCGTGATGGTGCCGTTCTCCTACCTCATCGTGCGCTACTCGGAGGCGGACATCTCGTACACCGGGCTGCTGGTGGCACTGTTCACGGGGGCGCTGCTGCTCACGTTCCTCGGCGCGCTGGGGCTGACGCTGTCCACGGTGATGACCAACGTCATGGTCTCGGTCCTAGTGCTGCTGTTCGTGGTGCTGATCTCCGGGCTGCTGCTGCAGTTCCTCGGTCTCTCCTGGATGAGCACGACGGCAGTCCTGACGAGGCTCGCCCCGACCATCCGAGGCGAGACCGCGGGGTGGGACACTTTCCGCGTGGTCTTCGTCTTCTCCGGCCTGACGGCGGTCTCCGTCCTGACTACGTACTCAGTCTTCAGGCAGCGCGACCTCTAACCCCGCTCCTCGTCCCCTGCTGCGACGCTTCCGCAACCCGGCCCACGGCCGGGTTGTGGCACCCTGCCCCCAGGGGGTGAGGTGCACCCACGGGACGAGGGCAGCATGAGCGAGCCGCGAGGCTTCGGCGGGCTGTATCGCAAGGACGTGGAGCAGGTCGACCTCGGTGAGCACGCCGGGTACCGCCTGCGCGCCCGCGTGGAGCATCGGACGGTGCGTGTCGCCCTCGGGAGCGCGGGGACGGGGAGCGTCACGTTCGGCCAGCGCCGCGCGAGGGCGCTCGAGGTCGCGGTCGCCGGTGCGCCCCCTGGCGCATCGTTCGAGCTGGTGCTGCCGCGGCCCACTGACCCCCGGATGCGCCTCGCATGGCGCACCGCCGCTGTCGCCGTCCTCGGCTGGGCCGTCCTGCAGATCGCTGCCCGCACCCGCCGGTAGCGGAAGGAGATTCCGATGAACGACACCACTGCTCGCCCGAGTACCGCGACCCCGAGCATCAGCGCCCCGAGTGCCCTTGACCAGCTCGCTCGGCTCCCGGAGTTTGCGGGTGCCTCCGCGTGCTTCGGCGAGCCGGTCAGCGCAGGCGAGCGCACGGTGATCCCCGTGGCGGAGGTGCACTACGGCCTTGGCTTCGCGTGGGGTGGCGGCTCGGACGCCAGCAGCAGCGGCACGGGCGGTGGCGCCGGAGGCGGCGCACGCAGTCGAGCGGTCGCGGTGATCGAGGTGTCCCCAGACTCCGTCCGCGTCCTCCCGATCGAGGATTACACCGCGATCCGTCTCGCCTCCATCGCCTTCGTGGGAGCGACGGCCGCGATCATGGCGCGCATGTTCCTCAAGCTGATCCGAGGGTAGCGGCGAGCCCTGCCTGGCAGCCCTCGATCGGTCGGGACGCTAGTTCAGGCGCCGGACAGCCTTGCCGAACATCGTGAGCAGCGAGAGCAGGACGAGGGCCACCGCGATGTGGAGGCCGACGCCCCAACGGATGCCGATCGCCTCGATCAGGAAGCCCATCGACAGCGCGCCGAGCGGCGAGAGGCCTCCCGCGACCTGGAGCGAGGCCATCCCGCGCCCTCGCATGTCGTTGCGGACGAGGATCTGGAATAGCGTCTGGTTGAGGGCGGACGCGACGCCGAAGAAGAGGCCGGCGACCGCCACGGCGAGCATCGCGAGCAGGAGGAACTGCGCCTGCGTGAACGCGATCAGGAACACCATGTAGCCGAGGAAGCCGATCTGCATGATCAGGCCTCGGCGGCGCAGGTTCGGCAGCCACGCCAGCGCCAGCAGCCCGAAGATCGAGCCCACCGCGATCATCGCGATCAGCAGGCCGTATCCCAGGGCGCCGGCATTGAACACGCGCTCCGCGAACACGGGCATGAACGACACGTACGGGTAGACGAACAGCGCCGTGACCGCGTTCAGCAGCAACAACTGCCGGAGGTCCGCCTCCCGTGCGAGGTAGGCGAACCCCTTGAAGATGAGTGGGATCGGGTTGCCTCGGCTGTCCTCGTTCGTCTGCTCGCGCGGGGAGAGCATCACCGTGAGGCCGCTCGCGATGAGCCGGACCACGGCCACGGTGATGAACGCGGCGGACACGTCCCACGCGGCGATGAGCCCCGCCAGGGGTGGGCCGACGATGCGCGAGGCGTTCTGCGCGATCGAGGTCAACGCGATCGCGTTCGGCAGGTTCTCCGGCGTGGAGACGTCGTTCACGAACGCCTGGCGCGCCGGGTTGTTCAGCGCCTGCGTCGTCGCGCTGAGGACCGAGAACACGTAGGCGTGCCAGACCTCGGCCGTGCCGGAGATCACGAGGGCGGCGATGATCAGCGACTGCGCCGCGCCGAACAGCGTGGTCAGCAGGATGATCATCCGCCGCGAGTAGCGGTCCGCCAGCACGCCCGCGAACGGTGTGAGGAACAGGGAGAGCAGACCACCCGCGAACGCGACGCCACCCAGCTGGACGGCTGAGTCCGTCAGCAGGAAGACGAGCCAGTTGAGCCCGATCTGCTGACCCCACTGGCCGAAGCCCACAAACGCCGTGCCGTACCAGAGCAGGCGGAAGTCGCGGTCCCGGAGCGAGACGAACGGGCCACCGGTGACGGGAGGCAGGCCCGGTGTCACCTCCGCCTGTTCGGCCGTGGGTGACGGTTCCGGTTCGCGTGAGGAGGTGGACGCCATCCGCGATCTCTTCCGAAGTGGATGCCGATGATGCGCTCGCCCCTCCCTACGCACCAACAGCCTGTATGTGTCCGCTCGGTGCCACTCGGAGCGGCCTCCCTCACGCCTCCCGTTCCACCTCGGCGGGTGCGGGAGCGACGGAGGGCGGGGCGACGGGCACGGTGACGGAGCCGGGGGCGAGGGGTGGTACGGGGGGTGTGCGGATGGCCGGGATCCAGCGGACGGGGATGAACATGACCAGCGCCGAGAGGAAGCGGCCCACCATGGAGACGAGCATCGCGGCGCGGATGTCCCACGTCGCCACGATCACCGTGCCGATCACCGGGCCGATGAAGGTCGCCAGCAGGATCACGATCTGCTGCACGGAGGCGTAGCGCGGGATGTTCTCGTTCGGGGCGTACTCCATCAGCAGGTTGAAGATCGCCACGTTGTAGACGGCCCAGATGAGGCCTCCCGCGGCGAAGCCGAATGAGACGTGCCACGGGTCGCCGGCGACCAGCCAGATCGCGGGGATGATCGCCGGGAAGAACAGCACCCACTTGAACAGCCGCTCGGAGGAGAACTTCGTCACCCACATGCCGAGCAGGAACTGGCTTCCCACCGCCGCGACCTGCTCCAGCGTCGCGAGGAGCCCCACGTCCGAGACCGACCCGCCGAGGTCGCGCACGAAGTACACGAGGAGGAAGGGGCCCGTGATCATCGTGGTGGTGTTGAGCGCCAGCAGCGCCAGGAGGTAGCGGATGAAGAGCCGGTCGCGCAGGATTCCGCGCGTGGAGCCTCGCGGTCGCTCGTGCCTCGGTGGGCGTTCGGGCTCCTCGATGCGCGAGTAGGCGTACGTCGCTCCGATCCCCACGAGGAAGGAGAGCCCGAACAGCACCTGGTAGCCCTCGACGCCGCCGACCGCCCGGATGCCGAAGCCCACGAGGGGGGCTGTGAGCGCGGCCGCGACGGTGACGGCGAGCATCCGCTGCGTGACGTAGAAGCGCCTGAGGTCCAGCGGGATGATGTCGGCGAGCAGGGAGACCCAGGAGGGGTGCGAGACGTTCTGGACGAACGAGCGCACGAACACCGCGCCGAGGATGAGCCAGAACGCCGCCTGCAGATCCGGCATGATGAGCGGGGCGAGCGCCATCACCAGCAGCGCGACGCGCCCGATGCCGCCGCCACCCCACATCTGCACGGACTTCCTCGAGCTGGTGATCTCGGCGATGCGGGCACCGGGGGTCAGCGCCAGCACGCCCGCGAGGCCGATCGCGATCGAGATGAGGCCCACCTCGGCGTCCGATGCGCCGAGGGCGATCGCGTAGACGGTGATGAACTGGAGCGCCGGGACGTCCGTGACCGAGGAGAGGATGCCGTCGAAGTAGAACCACTTCTGCGAGCGCGTCCCGAGCATCCTCGTCTGGAACGAGGTCATCGGGTGGTTGGCGGCGCGCGGGCCTCGGAAGCGCCAGCGCTCGCGGAAGGTGTACGGCGTGGGAAGCCGGAAGCGAGGGTTCATCGAGGCGGGGGGCCTCCGTTACCGCCGCGCGGCGCTGCGATCCCACGGTAGCAACGCCGTCCCATGGATCGCCGAAATATGCCGGAATCTCCCTCAGACCCCTACCCGGGGGGTAGGGGTATATGATGGAGGCCAGGCAAGGGAGGAAACACATGCCCCAGATCACGCTGTTCGCGCCGGACGTCACCTGTGACCACTGCATCGCCACCATCCAGAAGGCGGTCGGCACCGTGGAGGGCGCGACCTTCCTGGAGGGCGACCCGGACTCGAAGTCCTTCGCCATCGAGGTGACGGAGGGCGCCGTCCTCGACCGTGTCGCCTCTGCCGTGGCCGCGGAGGGTTACCCGCTCGGCCCGGCGTCCCCGGCACGTGGCGGCGGCGCTGGCGCGCAGGACGCGTCCACGGTGGGGTTCGCCCCCGCCTACACGATCGAGAAGTCGCCGGAGGGCGCCTCGATCACCTACACCTGCCCGTGCGGCAGTACCACCGAGGACTACACCTACGACCGCTCGAAGGCGGACCAGGCGCTGGGCTCGTGCTGCGACCACCACCTGCTGATCCAGGCGAACGCCGGCCAGCGGCTGCAGGAGCGCCTCGGCGACGCGTACGAGGTGAACGTGCAGTCCGTGGAGATGCCGTGGGGGCAGCCGATGGAGGCCGCCTTCGCCACCCGCAAGGGCTAACGCGGGAGGAATCCCATGGACCATGACAGCAAGGCGGACGTGCTGAAGCGCCTCGCGTACGTGGAGGGCCACCTGGCCGCCGTGCGGCGGATGGTGGAGAGCGACCAGTACTGCGTCGATGTCCTGAAGCAGATGTACGCGGTGCGCCGCGGCATCGAGAAGGCGGAGACGCGGATCCTGGACGGCCACCTGCACCACTGCGTCCTCGAAGCCGTCGAGGAAGGCCGGCAGGAGGAGGTCTTCGGCGAGCTCATCGAGCTCTACGAGATGGCCAACCGCTAGCCCCGAAGGGACGCACCGATGGCGGACCGCCCCTACCGGCGCCAGCGCTACCCGATGCCGGACGACGTGCGTGACGCCCTCCTCGATCGCGGGCTGGAGGAGGCGTACGCGGAGCGTCCGCCGTATCAGCGCAACGACTACCTGATGTGGCTCGCCAGCGCGAAGCGCGAGGCCACGCGGACCAAACGCCTCGCCCAGATGCTCGACGAACTCGAGCGTGGGGGCGTGTACATGAACATGAAGTGGAACCCACGATGACGACCGAAGCTGCCGACAGCACGACCGCACCGGAGCGACTCCGCTTTGCCGTGCGCGGGATGACGTGCGCCTCCTGCGTGCGCCGCGTCGAGCGCGCCCTCGGCGGCGTCGAGGGCGTCTCGCGCGCCTCCGTGAACCTCGCGACGGAGCAGGCGACGGTGGAGGCCGCCGCCGGCCTCGATGTCGCGAGCCTGCGCGAGGCAGTGGACCACGCCGGGTACGACCTGCTGCTCCCGGGCGCCGAGAGCGACGAGGACGAGGCCCGCGACGAGCTGGAGCGCGAACGCCTCGCGGAGGAACGCCGGCTGTTCCACCGGATGGTGTTCGCCCTCGCCGTGGCGGCCATCGGCATGACGTGGATGCTCCTGCGGGACGGGAGCGTGCTGTGGGGCGCGGAGGTCGGGTGGGCGCAGGACGTCCCGCTCCGCATCGTGCACCCCGCGATGTTCCTCCTGACGCTGCCGGTGCAGGTGTGGGCCGGCGCGCAGTTCTACCGCGCCGCGTGGAAGGCCGGGCGGTACGGCGTGGCGGACATGAACACCCTGATCGCCGTCGGTACCTCGGCGGCGTTCGGGTACTCCGTGATCGCCACGTTCGCCCCCGGGCTGCTGGAGGGCGTCCACGGCGCCACCTCGCACACGTACTACGAGGCGTCCGCGGCGATCATCGGCCTCGTGCTCCTCGGGCGGTGGCTGGAGGCGCGCGCGAAGGGGCGCACGTCCTCCGCGGTGCGCGCGCTGATCGACCTGCGTCCGCAGCTGGCGCGGGTGATCGAGGACGGCGAGGAGTACGAGATCCCGGTGCGCGCCGTGCAGGCCGGGGACATCGTCCTCGTGAAGCCGAGCGAGCAGATCCCCGTCGACGGCGAGGTGATCGAGGGCGCCAGCGCCGTCGACGAGTCGATGCTGACGGGCGAGTCGGTGCCGGTCTCGAAGGCGCCGGGCGACGGCGTGTTCGGCGCGACGATGAACGCGACGGGCCTGCTCCGCATCCGCGCGACCGCAGTGGGAGCCGACTCCGCGCTGGCGCGGATCATCCACCTCGTGGAGGAGGCGCAGACCTCGAAGGCGCCGATCCAGGCACTGGCGGACCGCATCGCCGGGGTGTTCGTGCCGGTCGTGCTGGTGATCGCGGCGCTCACGTTCGTCGGGTGGTGGGCCTTTGGGCCGGAGCCGGCGTTCACGCTGGCGTTCATCAACGCGGTCACCGTGCTGATCATCGCCTGCCCGTGTGCCCTCGGCCTCGCGACGCCCACGGCCATCATGGTCGGCCTCGGGCGAGCCGCGGGCGCCGGCATCCTCATCCGCGACGCCGAGGCGCTCCAGCGCGCGAAGAACATCGACACGGTCGTCCTCGACAAGACGGGGACGATCACGGAAGGCCGGCCGGAGGTGGTCGCGATCGCCATGGCCCCGGACGCGCCCGTGGACGAGAGCGCCCTCGTGCGCCTCGTCGCCTCGGCGGAGCGAGGGTCTGACCACCCGTACGCGGATGCGATCACCCGCGAGGCCGAGCGGCGCGCGGTGAACATCGAGTGGCCGCTCACCTTCGAGGAGGACCCGGGCCTTGGCGTGAAGTCGAGCGTCGTGGTCGACGGCGTGACGTACGAGGTCCTCATCGGCAACGCCGACCTGATGGCGGCCCGGGGGATCGATGGCACGACGCGCGGTGGTATGCGTCTCGCGTTCGAAGCGGAGCAGTCGCAGGAGCGCGGTGAGACCGCCCTCCTCGTCGCGGTCGACGGCAAGGCCGCGGGTGTCGTCTCGGTCGCGGACCAGGTCCGTCCCTCGGCCGCAGAGGGCATCGCGCGGATGCGCGCCCTCGGGCTCCGCGTGGTCATGCTCACTGGTGACGCCGAGCGGACCGCCCGCGTGGTCGCCCAGCGCGTCGGCATCGAGGAGCTCCGCGCGAACGTGAAGCCGGACGAGAAGGCGGCCGTCGTGCGCTCGGTGCAGGAGGACGGCGGCGTGGTCGCCATGATCGGTGACGGCATCAACGACGCTCCCGCCCTCGCGCAGGCGGACGTCGGCATCGCGATCGGCTCCGGTACCGACATCGCGATGGAGGCCGCCCCGGTCACGCTCATGCGCGCCGACCTCCGAGGCGTCGCGCAGGCCATCGCGATCTCGCGCGCCACGATGCGCACGATGTGGCAGAACCTGGGCTGGGCCTTCGGCTACAACGTCGTGCTCATCCCCGTCGCGGCCGGCCTCGGCTGGTTCGTGTTTGGCCAGGGCGCGGCCGACGTTCCAAGGTTCCTCCAGCCGATCTTCGGCCACGAGGGCTTCCTCAACCCGATCGTGGCTGCCGCAGCGATGGCGTTCTCCAGCGTGTCGGTGATGGCGAACAGCCTGCGTCTGCGCAACGCACGGATCGGGTAGGACTCCCCGCTCCGCTCGTTCTCCGACTCCCCTCTCCCGGTTTCGGGAGAGGGGCCGGGGGTGAGGGCCTTCTGACGAGCGCCCCCGAAGGGTTCGCGAAGCAGATCCGGACGGGGCCCTCACCCCAACCCTCTCCCGAACCCGGGAGA
>Ga0265293_10010658_pt1 | contig 12780 bp, 15 predicted proteins | sample Munlanlewell138R_FD_192505 | JGI IMG/M metagenome (GOLD analysis project Ga0265293, IMG submission 192505) | Leachate microbial communities from a municipal landfill in Southern Ontario, Canada - Leachate well 138R | ecosystem: Engineered > Solid waste > Landfill > Unclassified | place: Canada... | reverse complement strand
GAATTAGAAAATGGATGTGCTTATATTGCGCCAGGTGGATATCAGATGAGTGTTAAAAAGAACAATAATAAATATATTTTGGTGACTGATAAAAATTCTGCTGCATTGTCTGGGCATAAACCCTCAGTAGATTACTTATTTAATTCTATTGCTGAGTTACCAATAGAGAATGTAATAGCAGTTATTATGACTGGTATGGGTAGTGACGGCTCAAAAGGGTTATCAGCAATTAAGCAAAAGGATGCATATGCAATAGCCGAAGACGAGAGTACATGTGTGGTATTTGGTATGCCAAGAGTTGCTATACAAACAGGTCTAGTAGATGCAATATTACCAGGAGATCGAATTGCTGAACATATAATAGAGTATATCCGTTCGTGAAGGAGATGGGTGTAATTGAAAGTCATCGTTTTTCGCATTAGTACTGAAGAATATGGTTTGGACGTAAGCCAGGTTAAATCAATCGAGAGACTTCAGCACATCACTATAGTTCCTAACACTACTGAATTTATTAGAGGGATAATTAATTTGCGTGGATCAGTAATACCTATAATTGATTTACGTGCTCGATTCGGTATTACGAATAAGGAAAACACTGAAAGTATGCGAATAATTGTAGTAGCTATTGAAAATATTGAATTAGGATTAATTGTAGATTCTGCTAATGATGTTATTGATATTCCTATAGATGCAATTGAAACTCCACCAACAATTATAAGTAAAAATAAACTATCGTACATAGATAGCATAGCGAAAATTAATGAAAGACTATTATTAATATTAAATCCTAATAATATTTTAAATATAAACGAATTCAAAATAATAGAACAGATTGGAAATGATTCGCAATGGACCCAATAAAAGAAATCAATGAATTTCAACTTGATGTATTACGTGAAATTGGTAATATCGGTGCTGGTAATGCAGCGACTGCCTTATCTAAGTTACTATCAAAACAAGTAGATATGAATGTGCCTCAAGTTAAGGTAGTGCCATTTTACGAAATTGCTGAGTTTGTTGGTGGTGAGGAAGCGCTTATTGTTACCGTCTTTTTAAGAATAGAAGGAGATATTTCAGGTAATATGTTTTTTATTCTACAATATAATGCTGCTAAAGAATTAGTAAATCAAATAATTGGCACAGATGTTAATAATAATGAACATGAATCGTTTAGTGAAATAGAACTTTCCGCATTGCAAGAAGTTGGTAATATTCTAGCAGGTTCATATCTTACAGCTTTATCAGATTTAACTAAATTGAACTTACAACCGAGTGTTCCAGCTTTAGCAATAGATATGGCTGGTGCAATTCTCAGTTACGGTTTAATTGAGTTAGGAAGAAGTAGTGATTTTGCTCTTGTTATTGATACTCAAATTGAACCTGGACAATTATCTAACAGGCAATTACAAGGACATTTTTTCTTGCTTCCTGATCCAGATTCCTTTGAGGTATTATTTTCTTCATTAGGTGTATAAAACAATATATTTATAGGAGTTTTGTTATGAAAGTGAAGTTAATAATATCTATATCTGCTTTTGTGTTGACATTTTTTATAAGTTTTTATAGTAATGTATTTTTTACATCTATTAAAAGAGGATTTTTTGCATTCGTTATATTTTATATTTTTTCATCCATTATAGTGAAACTTTTAGAGCAAGAAATGATATTATTTAATGAACAGGAAAGTAATAACAATCCTTCGAATGATTTGGAGAATTCTAATGATACTGTTATAGAAACTACTAATAATAAAAGTGATAATTCGCAGGATGATTTTCAACCTATGAAGTTTGATAAATTAAATAATGATAAAATTGATATAGATAATATGGATCCTAAAATGATTGCTAGCATGTTAAGAAACCTAGAAGACGATAATAAATAACAGAGAGAATGCATAAGGAATATTATTTTAGCTCACAGATAGGCGGTATTTAAATGAATAACCGTAATTCTACGCAGAAGCTAACAGAATATTGGGAAAGATGGAACATTGAGCGAGATGATAATACCAAAGAAAATTTAGTGTTATCATATATGCCTTTAGTTGATTACGTTGCAGATCGAGTATCTATAAATCTTCCGGCCAATGTCCAAAAGGATGATCTAAAAAGTTTGGGCTATATTGGATTGTTAGAAGCATTAGATCGTTTTGAGGTTTCTAGAGGATTGAAATTTGAAACCTTTGCAATGTGGAGAATTAAGGGAGCAATTTTAGATGGGTTAAGAAAATCAGATTGGGTTCCTCGAAGTGTAAGGAAAAAATCAAAAGATTTAGAGAATGCGTTTCAGAAGCTACAATCTACTCAAAAAGATCCAGTTACAGATAATCAAATTGCTGAACATCTTGGTATTACATTGGAAGAATATAATCAATTAATTAATGAAATTCAAGTAATATCTTTTATTTCTATTGATGACACTGTGGGAGAAGAAGGTAATGTTTTTAGAGATTTAATTCCTGATAATAGTTCTATATCTCCAGAACAACAGCTTGATATAAATGAAGCAAACATATTGTTGGCTAATGCTATTGAAAAATTACCTGATAAAGAAAAAAACGTAATCTCGCTATACTATTACGATGAATTAACTTTGACAGAAATAGCCAAAATTTTATCAGTTTCCACAAGCAGAATATCTCAATTACATACTAAAGCTATTTTAAGGTTACGAGGTTTTTTAAGTAGGCAAAAAAAACAATTGTTTTAAACAATTGGAGGTGGAAAAATGAACCAAGATAATGAAGTAAACACCGTCACTGAAAGAAAACCATGCAATTGGGAAGAATGTATTTCTATTAAAGTAAGTAAAGATAAATTAGAAGCTTATCTGCAAATTGACAGACAATGTGAGGAACAAACTGTAGATATAAGTATTCTTAAAGGGGCGCTGAATAAAGCCAAAATTGCATACGGAATCCTTGAAGAAAAACTTTTGAATATTGCTGATAATATTCAAATGTATAAAGGGGAACAACTTTTAATAGCACAAGGAATAGCCGCAATAAATGGTATCGATGGTTATATTGAACTCATTCGCGATGATATTGACAAAAACCAAAATAATGCTCCTATTCTTCTTAAAGATGGTAGAGTCGATTTTTTTAATATTAGAGAAATACCTTCTGTATTAAGAGGAGAAGAAATAGCAAAAAAGATTGATCCGATACAAGGAAAGCCTGGTATAGATGTCTATGGAGGAGAAATTAAACCTAGAGTTCCTAAGAATCCACGCTTCCCTATTGGAAAAAATGTAGTAGTAAATAAAGAAGGTACATCGATATATGCATTAATTGATGGGCAAGTATCAATAACAGAACGGGGAAAGATTAATGTATTCTCTTTGTACGAAGTCCATGGAGATGTTGATTTTTCTACGGGTAATATTGACTTCGTAGGGTCAGTATTAATTAATGGAAATGTATTAAGCGGATTTACAGTAAAAGCTAAGGGTGATATTAGAGTTAAAGGAAATATTGAAGGCGCATTTGTTGAATCTGAAGGTAGTATTGAAATTGCTGGTGGTGTTATTGGTTACCACAAAGGATATATAAAAGCGAAACAAAATTTTAAGGCATCATTTTTGCAAAATGCTATCGTAACTGTAGATAATGATGTTGTTGTGTCTGACAGTATTATGCATAGTCAAGTAAATGCAGGTAGAACTATCACTCTTGATGGCACAAAGGCACTAATAGTTGGTGGGTTATTGAGGGCTGGAGAAGAGGTATCTGCCAAAGTGATTGGTAACTCAATGGCAACACCAACCGAGATACAAGTAGGTGTTAGTCCAGAGTTACGTAATGAATTGATTGAAATTCGAAGTAAACTTAAAGAGATTAATGCTAATTTCGAAAAAACTGAACAAGCGCTGACAATTTTAAATCAACTAAAGCAAGCAGGAAGAATTTCTGAAGATAAAGAAAAAATGAGAGTCAAGCTGGAAAGCAATATTAAGTCGATGAAAGAATATCAAATTGAAGGATTATCAAGAATTCAAGAATTAGAGCAGGCATTAGATGAAGCTGTACCAGCAAGAGTAAAAGGTTCAAGTGTTATTTACCCGGGTGTCAAAATAATAATTGGAAAAGAAATTAAAGTGATTCGTGATGAAGTTAAGCGTTCTGTATTTTTCATAAAAGACGGTGAGATTACATTTATGCCAATGAGGTGATGGTATGAGTTTAAAAGCAGTTGAACTCCAAATTACTATACCAAGAACACATGATGCTGGCAGAATTCAAGAACAGTTACAGCAAAGACCATTAAATGATCAAGCGCATCTATTAAATGAACAAAAAAAAGAGATACAAAAGCAACAGCACATTACCAGTGAATTAGAAAAAACAGAAAAAGAAAAAATAAAGGATCAGTCTAAACAAAATAATTCGAATTCTAACCAACATCAAAGCAACAGCCCAAAAGAATCAAAAAAAAGAAAAACACAACACCCATATAAAGGGCAAAAAGTCGATATATCACTATAATTAGGCGGGGAGTTATGGATAATTTAATATTCATTATCGGTATTGTAATTATAGTTGTAGCGTATTTATATTCGAATAAGAGTAAGCTTGGAAATAGTAAATTCAAAAATCAAGAACAAATAAAACAATTAGAAGCAATTATAGAAAAACATTTCTTAGATTTACAGGAAGAAAATAATAAACTTCATCAATCTTACATTCAAGATATTAATTATTTACAAAAAAAGATAAGAACAATAGAAAGAAAACTACAATTATTAGAACAGTATAAACAATTTGATATTAAAGTAGATAATAGTAATGATGAATTAAATGCTCAAATAATACAACAAGATATAAATAAACAAGATTCCAGTAAGCAAGATATAAGCAAGCAAGATAAAAATAGTAAAGATATTAACAATGAGATTATTAAATTGTATAAGCAAGGATACTCTATAGAAGAGATATCTAAACAGCTTGATTTAATGTGTGGAGAGGTACAACTAATAATTGGTATATCAAAAAGTTTAAATGAATAAAAACATATATTCATGAATCGTAATTGTTTGCATTTATTTATAGCTTATGGTATATTAAGTAACGGTGAAAAAAACACGTTTTTTGGACTATTGAACTGGTGCCATTAGGTCGTTCTGTAGGTAGATAAAAAACGGAAGAGAAAACCAAGGAGGAATAAAAACATGTCAGTTATTTCAATGAAACAATTATTAGAAGCTGGAGTTCATTTCGGTCACCAAACACGCCGTTGGAACCCAAAGATGGATCGCTATATCTTTACTGAAAGAAATGGCATCTACATTATTGATTTACAGAAAACGGTTAAAAAGGTTGAAGAAGCTTACAATTTTATCCGTCAAGTAGCTGAAGAAGGAAAATCAATATTATTTGTTGGAACTAAGAAACAAGCACAAGAGTCTGTAAAAGAAGAAGCTGAGCGTTCAGGACAATTTTTTACTAACCAAAGATGGTTAGGTGGGACATTGACTAACTTCCAAACAATTCAAAAACGTATACAAAGATTACGTCAAATCGAAGAGATGGAAAGTAATGGTACTTTTGAAGTGTTGCCGAAGAAGGAAGTTATCCAGTTAAATAAAGAAAAGGATCGTTTAGTTAAGTTTTTAGGTGGAATTAAAGGTATGAAGAATCTGCCTGGAGCATTATTTATTGTTGATCCTAGAAAAGAACGCATTGCAATTGCAGAAGCCAAAAAATTAGGTATTCCTATTGTTGCTATTGTTGATACTAATTGTGATCCTGATGAAATTGATTATGTTATTCCGGGTAATGATGATGCAATTCGTGCAGTGCGTCTATTAACTGCTAAAATTGCTGATGCAATTATTGAAGGAACTAAAGGTAATCTTGATGAGGTTTCTGAAGAAGCACAGGAAGCTGCTGTAGCTCAATAATATATAGTATTCACTATACTAAGTTTAACTCAATAGGGTAGGTAGGGACTTGCCCTCCTACCTTTAATTATGATTTTTATTACTTATACATATTAAGGAGGCAATAATAATGGTTACTGCAGCACAGGTAAAAGATTTACGCGAACGTACTGGTGCAGGTATGATGGACTGCAAAAAGGCATTAGTTGAAGCAAATGGTGATATGGACAAGGCTGCTACTTTGTTAAGAGAAAAAGGATTAGCTGCTGCAGCTAAAAAAGAGGGACGTATAGCTGCAGAAGGATTAGTAGAATCATACATACACGGAGCAGGTCGTATTGGAGTATTAGTTGAAGTGAATTGCGAAACAGATTTTGTTGCAAAAACAGATGACTTTAAAAGCTTTACTAAAGACATCGCAATGCATATAGCTGCTGCTAAACCGACTTATGTATCAAGAAATGAAGTATCAGAAGAAGAAATTAATAAAGAAAAAGATATCCTAAAAGCACAAGCTTTAAATGAAGGCAAACCAGCTAATATTGTAGAAAGGATGGTTGAAGGAAGAATTGATAAATTCTTCAAAGAGATTTGTCTATTGGAACAACCTTTTGTTAAAGATCCTGATGTAACTATAGAACAATTGTTAAACGAAAAGGTTGCAAAAATTGGCGAAAAAATTTCGATTCGTCGATTTGTACGTTATGAATTAGGAGAAGGAATTGAGAAAAAACAAGACAACTTTGTTGAAGAGGTTATGGCTCAAGCAAAAATGTAATAAATTCTTAGGGAACACCTCTTTGTGTTCCCTTTTTTCAAAATAAGAATTTAATTGACAGGAGGACTAATGTGACAGTACCAAAGTACAAAAGAGTTATATTAAAGCTATCTGGTGAAGCTTTAGCTGGAGAATTAGGTTATGGTATAGATCCTACTGTAATGCAATCTATAGCCTTGCAAATTAAAGAAGTTGTTGCACAGAATGTGCAAGTAGCTGTAGTAGTTGGCGGAGGAAATATTTGGCGTGGCATTGCAGGTAGTGCCAAGGGAATGGATCGTGCTACTGCTGACTACATGGGGATGCTAGCAACTGTTATGAATGCATTAGCTCTCCAAGACGCATTAGAAACAGAAAACGTTGATACTAGAGTACAAACATCAATTGAAATGCGACAAGTTGCTGAACCATATATACGTAGAAGAGCAATGAGACATTTAGAAAAAGGTAGAGTTGTAATATTTGCTGCTGGCACTGGAAATCCATTTTTTTCCACTGACACAACAGCGGCATTACGAGCTGCGGAAATTGAAGCTGATGTAATCTTAATGGCCAAAAATAATGTAGATGGTGTTTATACTGCAGATCCAGCAATTGATATAAATGCTAAGAAATATGATGAATTAGATTTTATGGATGTAATTAATCAAGGGTTAGCTGTAATGGATAAAACTGCAGTAACATTATGTATGGAAAATCATATCGAAATAATTGTATTTAACATTTCTCAAGTTGGTAATATAATGAAGGTAGTACTAGGTGATAAAATAGGTACAGAAGTTAGGAGGAATAATCATGAGTAATATTATTAATCAAACAGAGGAAAGAATGAGTAAGGTAATTGCTAGCTTGAAGAGAGATTTTACTACTATTCGTGCTGGTCGAGCAAATCCTGCATTACTTGACAAAGTTGTAGTTGATTATTATGGTGTTCCAACACCTGTAAACCAAGCAGCAAATATTACAGCACCAGAAGCTAGACTACTTACCATTCAGCCTTGGGATAAAAGTATAATTTCAGAAATCGAAAAAGCTATTCAAAAGGCAGACCTTGGATTATCGACAACTAATGATGGTAATATTATTCGGATTCCACTTCCAATCCTAACTGAAGAACGTCGTCAAGAGTTAGTTAAACTAGCGAAGAAAACTGCCGAAGCTGCGAGAGTATCTGTTCGCAATATTAGACGTGATGCAAATGATGATATCAAAAAAGCAGAAAAGAATAGTGAATATTCTGAGGATGAATCGCGTAAATATCAAGAAGACATTCAAAAACTAACTGACAAATATATTAAAAATATTGATGATTTACTGCATAGCAAAGAAGAGGATATAATGGCAGTATAAAAAAGCCCCCTCATTGAGTGAGGGGGCTTTTTAAAAGCTGATCCCTAGGAGCATTAAATATGAAGAAATTATTAGATACTATTATTTCAATATTTAATAGTAATAAATCAATTAAAAGAGATTTAATCCTTGAGAGAAAAGATCTGATACCTAAACATATAGCAATTATTATGGACGGAAATGGGAGATGGGCGAAAAAGCGGGGCTTTCCCAGAGTAGCTGGGCATAAAGCTGGCATGCAAACCGTCAAATCTATAACTACTACTTCTTCAGAAATTGGCATTCAATGCCTAACTTTATATGCATTTTCTACGGAAAACTGGAAAAGACCAGAAGATGAAGTCAATTTTTTGATGAAATTACCTGAACAATATATACAAACTGAACTAGCTGATTTAATAAAGAATAATGTTAAAGTTACTATGATTGGTGATTCTAAATTACTACCAATACATACACGTAAGGCTATTGAAGACGCAATGGAACAAACGAAGCACAATACAGGTATGATCTTAAATTTTGCTCTTAATTACGGGAGTCGATTAGAGATAATTGAAGCTGTCAAAGATATTGCTACTGATGTTCAAGCAAATCGATTACAAGTAGCAGATATAAATGAACAGATATTTAGTAACAAATTAATGACCTATAAATATCCAGACCCTGATTTATTGATTCGTACAAGTGGTGAACTTCGTCTCAGTAATTTTCTATTATGGCAATTAGCATACACAGAATTTTACTTTTCTGAAACTTTATGGCCTGATTTCTCGGTTGATGAATATTATTTGGCTATTTATAATTATATGAAACGTGCTAGAAGATATGGAGGATTGAAGTAAGGAGGTTGTTTATTTGAAGCAACGAATCATAACAGGGCTAATCGCTGGCATAATATTTTTGATATTATTATTTCTCGGTAATTTTTATATATATTTATCTGTATTTTTATTGGCGATTATTGGGATGCATGAACTTATTAAAATGCGAAATAACTTTATTTATTCTCCATCAAGTATGTATGCAATGTTTTTAGTTGCTTTAATATTTGGACAAGGATTATTTATGTACCAGTTTTTTTCTCCTGCTGGTATTATACTTACATTGATAATAGCATTAATAATTCCAGTACTAACAAAGAACCATACTACTTTTGAAGATATGGCTTTTGCTTTTTTTTCATCAATTTATGTTGGTATAGGATTTTACAGCTTGGTAATGGTTAGATTAGATACTAGCTTTCTTTTTACTGTAATGGTTTTATTAGCAATATGGGCTACGGATAGTGGAGCTTATTTTACAGGCTATGTATTTAAAGGTAAAGGGCCAAAACTATGGGAATCAATTAGTCCCAAAAAAACTGTAGTAGGTGCAATCGGTGGAACAATTGCATCAATTATTATTATCTTAGTAATGCAAAATTTCCTCAACGAATCGATTAACTTAGCCCAACAGTTTTTATTAGGAGTATCAATTGCTGTAATAGGTCAGATTGGCGATTTAGCGCAATCAGCTTATAAAAGGTTTTATAAAGTAAAAGATTCTGGTAATATTCTTCCTGGACACGGAGGTATATTAGATAGATTTGACAGTATGTTATTTGTGTTTCCAATTGTTTATATAATAACTTTATACATATAGTTTTTGAGGTGGCATATGAAGAAGAAAATCGCTATTCTAGGGTCTACTGGTTCTATAGGGACGCAAACAATAGATATTATAAAAGAGCATGTTGATAAATTTCAAGTTATTGGACTAGCAGCAGGTAGCAATATTACTTTGATAGAAAAACAAATTAGAGAATTAAAGCCAATTGTAGTATCAGTGGCTGATGAAGCAAATGCTAAAGACCTTGAATGGCGTATTGCTGACCTTTCACCTAAAGTTGAAGTTCTATATGGTGAACCTGGTCTTAATGCAATAGCGAGTCTAACTGAAATTGATATATTGGTAACAGCTGTTGTCGGTACGGTTGGTTTATTGCCTACAGTAAATGCTATCAAAAACGGCACTAAGATTGCATTAGCTAATAAGGAAACACTCGTCGCAGCAGGCTCATTGATTATGAAATTAGCAGAGTCGTACAATGCAGATATTATACCCGTAGATAGTGAGCATTCAGCAATATTTCAATGTTTACAAGGAGAGAATAATAATAACATTTCACGGATTCATTTAACAGCATCCGGAGGTACATTTCGCGGTAAGAAGAAGCATGAATTACATGGAGTTACTGTAGAACAAGCATTAAAACATCCGAATTGGAGTATGGGAGCTAAAATAACAATTGATTCTGCAACCTTAATGAATAAAGGATTAGAAGTAATTGAAGCTCACTGGCTGTTTAATGTTAATTATGATAAAATAAATGTCATTGTTCATCCAGAAAGTATTATTCATTCAATGGTTGAATTTAATGATACTTCGATTATTGCACAATTAGGTTTACCTAATATGAGAATACCAATTCAATATGCTTTGACATATCCAGAGCGAATATTAAATAAACAACCAAGATTGGATTTTGCAGAACTAGCTTCTCTACATTTCGAAAAGCCTGATTTAGAAACATTTGAGTGTCTTAAGATAGCATTTGAAGCTGGTTCTACTGGGGGGACTGCGCCAGTAGTTATGAATGCTGCTAATGAAATAGCTGTTCAATTATTTTTACAAAAAAGAATCGATTTTCTACAGATTGAGCATATAATTAAAGAAATGTTGTCCAGACATACTGTGATTTATAACCCGACATTAGATGAAATAATTGATGCAGACCGTTGGACTAGGATGCAAATATTAAACGGTGGTGAAAAAATATGCAAACAGCAATAGCAGCTATAATTGTATTTGGGGTAATTGTTTTTATACATGAATTAGGGCACTTTTTAGTGGCTAAGAGAGTAGGTATTTTAGCGAGAGAATTTGCTATAGGACTTGGTCCAAAGCTATTTTCTTTTCGTAAAGGCGAAACTACATATTCAATTAGGGCATTACCTATCGGTGGATATGTAAGAATGGCAGGAGAAGACCCAGAAACTTATGATATTAAGAATGGTATTAAAGTAGGTTTACAATTAGACTTAGAAGGAAAAGTTGCTAAGATTGATTTAAAACCTCATTCTAAATATGAAGTTATTGGTAAGATTGAAGAATTTGATATAGAAAAAGACATGTTTATACGCATTGAAATGGATAATCGTACTGTTGGATATAAAATAAGTGAAACAGCATTAATAGTAAAAGATCATGATGTAATGCAGATTGCGCCATTGAATCGTAAATTTAATGGTAAAACTGTTGGACAAAGAGCTGCCACTATTTTTGCTGGTCCTTTGATGAATTTTATATTAGCAGGACTATTATATGCAATAATTATTGGTATAACTGGAGTTCCTTCTAATTCTAATGTTGTAGGTGAAGTAATAGCTGGTAACCCTGCAGCAGAAGCAGGAATGATAGCTGGCGATAAGATTGTTTCTGTAGAAGGAATTAAGATAGACAATTGGCAACAACTTGTGAAAGAAATTAGTGATAGACCTAGTCAGACAATTGGAATTGATATTGAAAGAGGTCAAGAAAAATTAACTCTTAATGTGGAATCAATTGAACAAGCAGGTACAGGTAAGATCGGCATAGCTCAATCTACAAATCCCGCTGGGCTGATGAGCATTCCTTACGGATTTAAGCAAACTTATGATTTGTCTATATTATTACTTACTAGCTTAGGTCAGATGGTAACGGGGCAGATTGAAGCTGACGTTGCAGGGCCAGTTGGAATAATTCAGATAATTGGTATACAGGCGAATGAAGGATTGCTTAATCTTATCAATTTAGCTGCATTTTTAAGCTTGAATCTTGGAATTATCAATTTATTACCTGTGCCAGCATTAGATGGCGGTAGGTTAGTATTTTTGGGATTTGAAGCGTTACGCGGCAAGCCGGTAGATCCTAATAAAGAGGGGATTATACATTTTGTTGGATTTGCTTTGTTAATGTTGTTAATATTAGTAGTCACATATCGAGATGTTGCCCGTATTTTTAGTTAAGGAGTAGTTTTTATGTTTGTAAGAGAGCAGACTAAGACAATCTATGTAGGTAATGTGCAAATTGGTGGTAACGGCAATGTTGTTATTCAATCGATGACAAATACTAACACTAGTGACTATGAAGAGACTTTAGATCAAATATATCAATTAGCGGACGCTGGTTGTCAAATTGTTAGAGTTGCAATACCTAATATGCTGGCAGCAACCGCTATTAATAAATTAAAAGAAAAGTCACCGCTACCAATGGTAGCGGATATACATTTTGATTATAAATTAGCATTAGAAGTAATTAATAACGGTATAGATAAGATACGAATTAATCCTGGCAATATCGGTGGTAAGGATAAGTTGCAAGCAGTTGTAAAGCTTGCAAAAGCAAATAAAGTACCAATTCGCATTGGTGTTAATTCGGGCTCGATTGAGCGTGAATTATTGATGAAATACGGACATCCTACTGCAGAGGCAATGGTTGAGAGTGCAGAAAAGCATATTAAACTATTAGAAGAATTAGATTTCACGGATATTGCAGTTTCATTAAAAGCGTCAAATGTACCATTAACGATACAAGCCTATAAATTAATGGCAGAACAATATAATTATCCACTTCATGTCGGAATCACTGAAGCTGGCACAATATTTCAAGGAAGTATTAAATCCTCTGTAGGTATAGGAGCGATTCTTTCTTTAGGTATTGGCGATACAATACGTGTTTCATTAACTGGT
>Ga0265293_10010657_pt1 | contig 12783 bp, 10 predicted proteins | sample Munlanlewell138R_FD_192505 | JGI IMG/M metagenome (GOLD analysis project Ga0265293, IMG submission 192505) | Leachate microbial communities from a municipal landfill in Southern Ontario, Canada - Leachate well 138R | ecosystem: Engineered > Solid waste > Landfill > Unclassified | place: Canada... | reverse complement strand
CGCCGCCGACCATCACCGCATCATGGCGCGCGCGCATCGCATGAACCATCCGGCGCGCGGGCGGCGCGGTGATCCAGCGGCTTTCACCGCCGGCGGTCGCGATCCGCCCGTCAAGGCTGGTGGCAAGTTTCAGCGTCACCATCGGGCGGCCCCGCGTGATCCGCGACAGAAATCCGCGCTGGTCGTGGCGGGCCTCAACCGCGCCCACACAGGTCGTCACCGCAACCCCCGCGGCGCGCAGACGCGCGATACCGCCGCCATTCACCCGCGGATCGGGATCGCCCAGCGCCACCACCACCCGCGCCACACCGGCTGCGATCAGCGCATCGCTACAGGGCGGCGTGACCCCGTGGTGGGCGCAAGGTTCCAGCGTGACATAGGCCGTCGCACCGCGCGCGGCGGGGCCAGCCTGGGCCAGCGCCACAACCTCGGCATGGGGGCGGCCACCGGGGCGGGTAAAGCCGCGTCCGACGATTCGCCCGCCGGCCACGATCACACAGCCCACCGCCGGATTAGGCCAGACATTGCCCAGACCCCGCCGGCCAAGCGCCAGCGCATGGGCCATATGGGTGGCATCGCTCACTCGTCCACGGTGGATGGGGGGCGCAATTCGCTGACAAATTTATCGAAATCATCGGCGGCCTGAAAATTCTTGTAGACCGAGGCAAAGCGCACATAGGCGACCGTATCGATCCGCGCCAGGCTTTCCATCACGATTTCGCCGATGGTTTTCGACGGGATATCGGTCTCGCCCATGCTTTCAAGCCGGCGCACGATGCCCGAGATCATCTGATCCATCCGTTCGGGTTCGACCGGGCGCTTTTGCAGCGCAATGCGGATGGACCGTTCCAGTTTGTCGCGGTCGAATTCTTCGCGCCGGCCGCTGGATTTGATCACCACCAGATCGCGCAGTTGCACCCGTTCATAGGTGGTAAACCGCCCGCCGCAGGCCGCGCAGAACCGCCGCCGCCGGATCGCTACATGATCTTCGGCCGGGCGCGAGTCTTTGACCTGAGTATCCACATTTCCGCAAAACGGGCACCGCATGGCATTTCCCCTGTGTCTATGCCGTCTATGCGTGCCGACCACCTTGGATAGCGCCCGCCCCCGGCCTTTGCACCAGACTATAGATGGGCACCCAGCCTTTGGGTAGTGCGGAATTGCAACCGCGAAATCTGCTATGGCAGATGTGCCACGGCGCCATAATCATGCGCCGCACCCGGGCCAGTGTGGCGCCGGGCGCGGCAAGATCAATCAGGCAAAAACATCTTGCAGTGTTTGGAAGATCGGCGGTTCGCGCAGGGCTTCGCCGGTGGCGTTCATCTCGCCGCGCTCGGTGCGCCAGGCGATATAGGCTTGCTGATCTTCGGGCTTTTCCCACCGCTCATAAAGCGTGATCGTATGCGTATCGGGGCAAGCGGCGGCGTAAACCCCCAGGCAGCCCTCATATTTGCAGGTATCCACGAGCGAGGCGGAAAGCCCTTCTTTCAATCCCTCAAAGGCTTCGGGTTTCGTTTTAAGCGTAAGCATGACAACAACCGACATTATTGGTTCTCCCTATATTTGGTTCGCGTTGCACCGCTACGCTAGCCAGTTGCGCAAGGTGGGGGAAGTAATTCTTTTGCCGATATCGGATGGTGTGAAAAAGGCGCCCGAAGGCGCCTTGATCAATCCAGAAAGCTGCGCAGCTTGCGCGAGCGACTGGGATGTTTGAGCTTGCGCAGCGCCTTGGCCTCGATCTGGCGGATACGTTCGCGGGTCACGGAAAACTGCTGGCCGACTTCTTCAAGCGTATGGTCAGTGTTCATCCCGATGCCAAACCGCATCCGCAGCACACGTTCTTCGCGCGGCGTAAGGCTGGCCAGAACCCGGGTGGTGGTTTCCTTGAGGTTTTCCTGAATCGCGGATTCCAGCGGCAAAATCGCGTTCTTATCCTCGATGAAATCGCCCAGCTGGCTGTCTTCTTCGTCCCCGATCGGGGTTTCCAGCGAAATCGGTTCCTTGGCGATTTTCATCACCTTGCGGACCTTTTCCAGCGGCATCTGCAGCTTTTCTGCCAGTTCCTCGGGGGTGGGTTCACGGCCGATTTCATGCAGCATCTGGCGCGAGGTGCGCACCAGCTTGTTGATCGTTTCGATCATATGCACAGGAATGCGGATGGTGCGGGCCTGATCCGCGATCGAGCGCGTGATCGCCTGCCTGATCCACCAGGTCGCATAGGTGCTGAATTTATAGCCGCGGCGATATTCGAATTTATCCACCGCCTTCATCAGGCCAATATTGCCTTCCTGAATAAGATCAAGGAATTGCAATCCGCGGTTGGTATATTTCTTGGCGATCGAAATCACCAGCCGCAGGTTGGCTTCGACCATTTCCTTTTTGGCCTGCCGGGCCTCTTTTTCGCCCTTTTGCACTTGGGCCACGATCCGGCGGAATTCGCCGATATCCACGCCGACATATTGGCCGACCTGCGCCATTTCCCCGCGCAATTCATCGATTTTCGGGCTGAAGCGTTCGATCAGCGCCGCCCAGCCACGGCCGGGCTTGGCGCCCATCCGTTCCAGCCAGGTCGGGTCCAGTTCGCTGCCGCGATATTCATCGATGAATTCGCGCCGGTTGATCCGGGCCTGATCCGCAAGTTTGACCATGCTGCTGTCGATCGTCATGATCCGCCGGTTGATGCCGTAAAGCTGATCGATCAGCGCATCGATCCGGTTGTTATGCAGGTGCAATTCATTCACCAACACGACGATTTCAGCGCGCAATTTCTGATAGGCGGCTTCTTCCTTGTCGGAAAACGAACCATCTTCGTTCAATGTGGCCGACATCCGCAGATCCTGCATTTCCGCAAGTTCGGCATAGTCATAGGCGATCAGTTCCAGCGTTTCGAGCACGCGCGGTTTCAGCGCAGCCTCCATCGCGGCCAGCGACATGTTTGCCTGTTCGTCGTCTTCGTCGTCGTCATCATGCGACGATGAAATCGGATTGCCATCGGCATCAAGTTCGGGATCGCTGGATTTTTCCGCGCTGGATGCGGGCGCGGTATCGATCCCCACGGTGCCCACCACGTGTTCTTCTTCGTCCTCGCCTTCGACGCCGCGGCCGAATGTGGCCTCAAGGTCGATCACATCGCGCAGCAGAATATCCTCGGATAGCAATTCGTCGCGCCAGATGGTGATCGCCTGAAAGGTCAGCGGGCTTTCGCACAGCCCCGCGATCATCGTGTTGCGCCCGGCCTCGATCCGTTTGGCGATCGCGATCTCGCCCTCGCGCGACAGCAATTCGACGGAACCCATCTCGCGCAGATACATGCGCACCGGGTCATCCGTGCGGTCAAGCTTTTCAGTTTCGGTCGTGGCGACGGCAATTTCGCGCGACGAAGATACATCCACCAGATCGGTCGAACCGGCGGCGGCTTCGTCCTCTTCGGCTTCTTCATCTTCGATCACGTTGATGCCCATTTCGGACAGCATCGACATCACATCTTCGATCTGTTCGGACGAAACCTGTTCGGGGGGCAAAACGGCGTTAAGCTGATCATAGGTGATATAGCCGCGTTCGCGCGCCTCGGCGATCATCTTCTTGACCGCAGCCTGGCTCATATCGAGCGACATGCCGCTGTCCTGATCTTCCGGCTTCTGGTCGTCGTTATCCTTGGCGGCCATGCGGCACTCCTTATCGAGATATTACCGGGAACGCGCGAACGAATCATGCGGCCCGGCAGCTTTTTCGACTGATCACAGGCGAATCAGTGATTCGCACCTGCGATAACCCATATTTCTTTATGGCCCTGTTCGCCAGATAGGCCATTCAGGGCAATTTCCGACTGCGTCCGTCGGCGATGCTGTCTAACAGAGCGGCAAGCGCGTTGCGCTCCGAACGGTTCAACCGCGCCCCGTTGGGCGCCAATTCATATTCGGCCCGATCCTCGGTTTGCGCGCGCAAGGTGCGGGCGCGCGCCTCGGACGCCTGTTGCAGCCGCCATGTCAGCCCCTCATCGACCGTATCCTCAAGCGCGATATCCTGCATCGCCTCGTTGATTTCGCGCAGGGCGGTGCGCTCGGCTTCCAGTTTGGCGAATTCCTCGGCAAGACACATGGTCGCAATCTCAAGATCGCCACGGTTGCGCACAGCGGGCGCTATCTGGACATGGCGCAGCCCATACAGTTTTTCAAGGACATCGGCCCCGACAATCTGGGCCACCGCATCGCCAAGCCCAGCCGGGGGCAGATCGATCACGCGCAAAATCGCCACGCGAATGGCGTCATGTTCGGGCGTGCTCATGGCGGTTTCTTCCAATGCGCCCAGAAATCCGGCGGCGACCTGCGGCGTGGCCAGAATCGTCGCCAGAATCACCGCCTCGCGCAGGCGTTCCTCGATCCCGGCATCGCTGATCCGGGCCAGCGGCGAATTGATCGCGGATGGCGTGGCCGGTGCAGGCGCGCCGCGTTTACGAAATGGGGTAAAACCTTGCGTATTCAGCGGCTTGCCCGCGCCACCGCGGAACAGGTTTTGCCGCAACCGGTTGATTTCGTCACCATAATGCCCCCGGATCGAGGGATCGGCAATCTTGCGAATCGCCGCGCGCAGGGCCTTGTCCAGCGCCGCCTTGCGTTCGGGGCTGTCAAAGATTTTGCCTTCGGTTTCGCGTTGCCACAACAGGCGCACCATCGGCTGCGCCTGATCCAGCAGCGCCTGCATCGCGCCCGGCCCGCCGGCACGGATCAGATCATCGGGATCGCTGCCTTCGGGCAACAGGCAAAATCGCAGGCTCTGGCCCGATTCCAACAAGGGCAACGCCACGTCAATCACCCGCATCGCCGCCCGCAGCCCCGCCGCATCCCCATCCAGCGCGATGATCGGTTCGGGGTGAATGCGCCACATCAGCCGCAGTTGTGCCTCGGTGATTGCGGTGCCAAGGGGCGCCACCGCCGCCTCAAACCCCGCGCGCACCAGCGCGATGACATCCATATAACCTTCGGTCACGATCAAGGGCGCGCCCTTGCCCGCCGCCTCGCGCGCGGGGCCGTGGTTATAGAGCGAGCGCCCCTTGTCAAACAGCGCCGTTTCTGGCGAATTCAGATACTTGGCCGGCGCGGCGGGATCAAGCGCCCGTCCGCCCAGCGCGATACACCGCCCACGCGCATCGCGGATCGGAAAGATGATGCGCCCGCGAAACCGGTCATAGGGGGTGCCGCCATCCTGCGGGCGCGCGCAAAGCCCGGAATCGATCAACAGATCGGCGCTGATTCCCTTGGCGCTCAGCGCCTGATACAGCCCGCGCCATTGATCGGGGGCAAAACCGATTTCAAACCGCGCCTGCGCGGCCTCATCAAGCCCACGCCCGGCCAGATAATCGCGCGCGGCCCCCGCCGCCCCCGTGCGCAAAGCCAGCCGGTAATATTGCACCGCCTGTTCCATCACCTCGGCCAGATCGCGGCCCCGATCGGCGCGCGCCTGTGCCTTTGGGTCACGCGCGGGCATCTGCATCCCCGCTTCGCGCGCAAGGATTTCTACCGCTTCCATGAACCCGACGTTTTCGGTTTCACGCACGAATCCAATGGCATCACCCTTAGCGTGGCAGCCGAAACAGTAATAAAAACCCTGCTTGTCATCGACGTGAAAACTGGCGGATTTTTCCTGATGAAACGGACAGGGCGCCCACATATCGCCCTTGCCCTGATTCGATTTGCGCGCATCCCACATGACCTTGCGCCCGACCACCCGCGCGAGCGAGGTGCGGTTACGCAATTCATCAAGGAAACCGGGTGGCAGACTCATGCCGTGAGTATCGGGTGCGCGACCGCCAAAGTCCAGCCGGGCCACCGCGTCACGCGGCAGGCATTAATTTCCGTTAACGCCACATTTTCGCCACCGATAGACGCTAACTGTAATCACTCGACTCTGCCCATCCGATCGGGCAGCGACCAAGGTAAGGATCAGATATGAACAGATCCGGGTTCAGGGGTATTGGCATGTTCACACGCCTGCGCCGTTTTCGGCGCGACGAGGGTGGCTCGCTCATCATATTTTCGCTGTTCATTTTCGTGCTGATCCTGATGGCCGGCGGCATGGCCGTCGATCTGATGCGCTATGAAAGCATGCGCACCAATGTGCAAAACACGCTCGACCGCGCGATTCTGGCCGCCGCCTCGCTGGATCAGACGGTGGATGCGCAAACCGTGGTCGATGATTATTTCGCCAAGGCCGGGCTGTCGCGGTTCAACCCGGTCACGACCGATGATACCGACGATCTGACCTATTCCACCGTCAGCACCACGGCCACGGCGAATATGCCGACGATGTTCATGAAAAATCTGGGGATTCCGACGTTGGCCGCCATGATGCAGGGGCGCGCGCAGGAACGGATTTCAGATATCGAGATTTCGCTGGTTCTGGATATTTCCAATTCGATGAACGGATCACGCCGGCTGCAAAACCTCAAAGTTGCCGCCCGCGATTTTATCGACACGATCTTTGACAGCGCCCAGGAAGGCACGGTGGCGGTTTCGATCATCCCCTATAACACCCAGGTGAATGTAGGCCGCGATATCTTGAAACATTACACCACCGTGCATGGCCATGATCATTCGCACTGCGTCGATTTCGACGCGGCCGATTTTCGGACGGTGATCATCGAAACCAATCTGGCGCTGAAACAGACCGCGCATTTCGATCCGGTCAGCCAATATTCATCGAACCGCAACGGGGAATACAACATCACACCAAGCTGGTTTCCCTGCGATCCGCGCCCCAGCTCGCGGGTGCTGCCGCTGTCCGGGTCGCGCGACGATCTGAAAGATGCGATCGAATCACTGATTGCATCGGGCAACACCTCGACCGAGATCGGTGTAAAATGGGGCGCGGCGCTGCTCGATCCGTCATTCCGCCCGGTCACCCAGGGGCTGGTGCATGATGGTGTTATTGATGCCGACTTCGCCCATCGCCCGGTGAATTACAGCGACAGCCAGACGCTCAAGGTGATCGTGCTGATGACCGATGGCGCTAATACCACGCAATGGTATCAATCCGATAGCTATAGCAGTGGCATGTCGCGCGTTTGGCGCGATCCCAACGGGCGGCTGTCGGTGCTGCGCGATACGTCCACCTGCAACAAGATCCCGACGCCCACCAATTCGAAATGTTTCTACCGCGTGCGCGCCGGCGGAAATCATGACACCGCCGATGGTGGCAACGCGGCCGTTCGGATGAGCTATCCCGATCTCTGGGCGCTTTATACGACCGATTATGTCGCGCGGCTGCATGGCTGGGCAGCCAATTCCAACAGCACCTATAACAGTTTTCGCAATGCCACCTCGAACAACACGGTGTCGGGTTCGACAAAGAACACCCGAATGGGCCAGATCTGCAGCCAGGCCAAATCCCGTGACATCGTGATCTTTTCCATCGGGTTTGAGATCACCAATGCCTCGGCCGTTCATATGGCCAATTGCGCATCGAGCGAATCGCATTTCTACCGCGTCGCCGGAACCCAGCTTGCCACCGCTTTCGCCGAAATCGCCAACAAGATTTCGCGGCTGAGGCTGGTGCAATGACGCGATTACGCGGGTTATTTGCCCGCTGGCGGGGCGATCAGCGCGGTTCGAGCACGATCGAATTCGTGATCCTGTTCCCCGCCTTTGTCGTGCTGTTGCTGTCGGGCTACGAAATCGGCGTGTTGATGGTGCGCCAGACCATGCTGGAACGCGGTGTCGATCTGGCGGTGCGCGATCTGCGCCTTGGCATCATGAGCGGCGGCGCCGATGACATAGTGGATGAAAGCGACGTGCGCCGCGCGATTTGCGATTATGCCGGGGTTCTGCCCGATTGCATGAATGCGATGCATCTGGATCTGCAGCCGATTTCCAATATCACCTTTGCCATGCCCGCGCCGCAGGCCACCTGTGTGGATCGCACATCAACCATCCGGCCCGATATCCTGTTCAATGCCGGGCAGGAAAACGAATTGATGATTGTGCGCGCCTGTTACGTGGTCGATCCGCTGTTTCCGACCTCGGGCCTGGGGGCGCAACTGACGCTTGATGATTCGGGCGGATATCAACTGGTCAGCACCAGTGCCTTTGTGAATGAGCCGCAATGATGACACGCCTGCGCCCCCTGCTTGCCCGCCTGCGCCATTTTGGCCGCGCCACCGGCGGCGCCGTCACGGTCGAGGCCGTGTTGATGTTCCCGCTGCTGGCCTGGGCCTTTGTGGCGATGTTTACCTATTTCGACGCGTTTCGCACCAAGAACACCGCCGAGAAAGCGGCCTTTACCGTATCCGATGCGCTTACCCGCGTCACGGACGGGGTGGATGAACACTATATCGACGGGATGAAGAAGCTCTTCGATCACCTGACCTTTTCTGACTATGACACCGCCATGCGCGTGACCGAAATCCAATGGGTGCTGGACGATCCGAATGACACAAACAGCCCGGGCAGCTACCAGATCAGTTGGTCCTACGCGCCTGCGGGCATGCCCAAGCTGACCAATGCCGGGCTTGCGGCGGTCAAGGATCGGCTGCCCAATCTGGTGCATGGCGAACGGCTGATCCTGGTCGAGGCCAAGCTGATCTGGGAGCCTGTGTTCAACGTCGGCCTGAATGGGCGCGTCTTTGAATATTTCATCCCGACCGCGCCGCGCTTTTCATCGCAGGTGGCCTGGGAAGGGGCACAGATCTATTTCGATGACACCACCGGCAATGCCGACGCCGATGGCGGAACTGGCGTCCTGACCGACGAAGATCCCAATGATTCCGATAGCTGGATGGCCTTTGGCGATTTTCTGATTCCCGAACCCGCCCCGCCCGGCGACCCCGACGATCCCGACACGCCAGACGATCCCTAGGCTTGCCGCCCCGGCCCTTGCACGCCTATATCGGGGCAAGCGCCCCTGCCGAAAGCCCGCCGATGATGTGCCGCATGCCCCCCCTTCGCCCTGCCGGGCTTTTGGCCATTCTGGCGCTGGCGGGCTGTGCGACTTTCCCCGAACTCGACGCCGCCATCACCCCCGAAGCCCGGGCCGCGCCCTATCCGGCGATCGCGCCGCTGGCGGATATCACCGCCCAGACCGCCCCGCCGCGTGGCGCCGCCGAATCCACCCAGTCGCTGGCCGGCCGCGCCGCACGTTTGCGCGAACGCGCCGCCGGGCTTGACGGGCCGGTTGTCGATCCGGCCACGCGTGATTTACTTCGTGCTGCACATGGCGATGGGTGAGTTGCGCCCATCGCAGGCTTTGGATAACAGAAGCCAGAACCCCACCGCGCCCATCCCACGGAGACTCACATGACCGCTGCCCCCCTGCGCCTTGGCATTGCCGGTTTAGGAACCGTCGGCGCCGGCGTGATCAAGATCGTTCAGCGTCATGGCGCGCTTCTGGCGGCCCGCACCGGGCGCGATATCACGATCAGCGCCATTTCCGCGCGCAACCGCAACAAGGATCGCGGGGTCTCGCTTGATGCTTTTGCCTGGGAAGATGATCCGGTGGCGCTGGCGCGCCGCCCCGATGTGGATGTGTTCGTCGAATTGATCGGCGGCACCCATGGCCCGGCCAAAGCCGCGACCGAGGCCGCGATTGCCACCGGCAAGGATGTGGTCACCGCCAACAAGGCGATGCTGGCGATCCACGGCCAGAAACTTGCCGAAGCGGCCGAGGCCAAGGGCAGCCTGATCCGGTTTGAAGCCGCCGTGGCGGGCGGCATCCCCATCGTCAAGGCCCTGACCGAAGGCCTGGCAGGCAACAGGATCACCCGCGTGATGGGCGTGATGAATGGCACCTGCAATTACATCCTGACCCGGATGGAAAACGAAGGCCTGCCCTATGCCGAAGTGTTCGATGCCGCAGCCCGGCTTGGCTATCTTGAAGCCGACCCCAAGCTGGACGTGGGCGGGATCGATGCAGGGCATAAACTGGCGCTGCTGGCGGCGGTCGCCTTTGGCACACAGGTGAATTTCGATGCCATCGCGCTTGAAGGGATCGAACGGATCAGCATCGAAGATATCGAACATGCCGCCGATATGGGGTATCGGATCAAGCTGCTGGGTGTCGCGCAAATGACGGCGCGCGGGCTGGAACAGCGGATGTCGCCCTGTCTGGTGCCCGCATCCAGCCCCCTCGGACAGCTTGAGGGCGCGACGAATATGGTCGTGCTCGAAGGGGATAGTGCCGGGCAGATCGTGCTGCGCGGCGCCGGTGCCGGCGAAGGGCCGACCGCCAGTGCCGTTCTGTCCGATATCATCGATATCGCGCGCGGCACACGGATCGCGACCTTTGGTCAGCCTGCCCGCACGCTGACCCAGACGCCTGCCGCCCATACCAGCGTGCCCGCCCCCTATTACCTGCGCATGCGGCTGCTGGATAAACCCGGCGCCCTGGCGAAGATCGCGACCGTTCTGGGCGCTGAGGGCATTTCCATCGACCGCATGCGCCAATATGGCCATGACGATGCCGCCGCCCCGGTGTTGATCGTGACGCATAAATGCATGCGCAGCGCGCTTGATCTGGCGATTGCGGGGATGACGGCGACCGGCGTTCTGGCGCAGGCGCCCGTGGCTTTGCGCATCGAAGCGGTCTGATCGGCGCACCATGTTAGCGACGAAAGCGGGCTGCCTGCAGCTTGTGCGCAGGGGCCCGGCGGGGTAACTGTCAGGCAAATATTGCCTCCCGCACAGGATTTCCCGATGACCGAAACGATAGAATTTCACGACCGTATGCTTTCGCTGGGTCTTGCCCGCGTGTCCGAGGCCGCCGCGATGGCCAGCGCCAAACTGGTCGGCCGGGGTGATGAAAAGGCGGCCGATCAGGCCGCGGTCAATGCGATGCGCGAACAGCTCAACATGCTCGATATCGCCGGTGTCGTTGTGATCGGCGAAGGCGAGCGCGACGAAGCCCCGATGCTGTTCATCGGCGAAGAGGTGGGCACAGGCAATGGCCCCGCCGTCGATATCGCGCTCGATCCGCTCGAAGGCACGACACTGACGGCCAAGGACATGCCCAATGCGCTGACCGTCATCGCCATGGCGCCGCGCAACACGCTGCTGCATGCGCCCGATGTCTATATGGATAAACTCGCGGTCGGGCCGGGCTATCCGCCGGATGTGGTCAGCCTGGAAATGTCCCCGCGCCAGCGGGTCGAGGCATTGGCCAAAGCGCGCGGCTGCCGCACCGATGATATCACGGTCTGCGTGCTGGAACGCCCCCGCCACGAAGACATGATCGCCGAATTGCGCGAAACCCGCGCCGCGATCCGGCTGATCACCGATGGGGATGTCGCCGGCGTCATCCATTGCGCCGAGGCCGAGATCACCGGCATCGACATGTATATGGGATCGGGCGGCGCGCCCGAAGGGGTGCTGGCCGCAGCCGCGCTGAAATGTATGGGCGGGCAATTGTGGGGCCGGCTGCAATTTCGCGATGATGACGAACGCGCCCGCGCCGCCAAGGCCGGCATCACCGATCTCGACCGTATCTATACCCGCGATGACATGGTCACGCAGGACGTGATCTTTGCCGCCACCGGCGTTACCGATGGGTCGATCCTGTCGGGTATCCGGCGCGAACCCGGGTATCTGACAACCGAAACCATCCTGATGCGGTCGAAAACCGGTTCCGTCCGGCGCATGGTCTATCGCAACCCGACGAAATAGCGATGTCCGAGGCTGCCTTTCTGGGGGTCGATGCCTCGCTGACCGGGCGGCGCTGGGTCGGCCCCACGCCCGCGCAGGATCGGCTGGCCGAGGCGCTGGCCCAGGAAACCAGCCTGCCGCTGGCGCTGTGCCGGATCATGGCCGAACGCGGGATCAACCCGGCCGAAGCGACCGGATGGCTCGCGCCATCGCTGCGCGATCTGCTGCCCGATCCGATGCGGCTGCGCGATATGGGGCCTGCTGCGGATCGTTTTATCGCTGCGCTGAACGGGCGCGAAAAAATCGCGATCTTTGCCGATTATGATGTGGATGGCGCGACATCGGCGGCGCTGCTGATGGGCTGGCTGCGCGATATGGGCCATGGCGCCAGCCTCTATATTCCCGATCGCATCACCGAAGGCTATGGCCCCAATGTGCCCGCGATGCAGAAACTGGCGCGTGATCACAGCCTTATCATCTGCGTCGATTGCGGCACGCTAAGCCATGATGCGATTGCCGCCGCCGAGGGCGCGGATGTGATCGTGCTCGACCACCATCTGGGCGGCGAGGTCTTGCCCGATTGCGCCGCCGTGGTGAACCCCAACCGTCAGGACGAAACCGGCGATCTGGCACATCTTTGCGCCGCAGCCGTGGTGTTTTTGCTGCTGGTCGAGGTTAATCGCCGCCTGCGCGCCCCGGGCCGCGCCCTGCCCGATCTGATGGCCTCGCTTGATCTGGTGGCGCTGGCGACGGTCGCCGATGTCGCGCCGCTTATTGGGGTGAACCGCGCGCTGGTGCGCCAGGGGCTGCGGGTGCTGGCGCAGCGTGCCCGGCCCGGGCTGGTGGCGCTGGCTGATGTCGCGGGCATGAATACCGCGCCCACGGCCACGCATCTGGGCTTTCTTCTGGGGCCACGGATCAATGCAGGCGGGCGGATCGGCGCGCCCGATCTTGGCGCGCGCCTGCTTGCCACCACCAACCCAGCCGAGGCCCGCGCGATCGCCGCCCAGCTTGATCAGTTGAATGCCGACCGGCGCGAAATCGAAAATGCCGTGCGCGACCAGGCCTTTGCCCAGGCCCGCACCCGGGGGCTGGATGGTCCGCTGGTCTGGGCCGCGGGCCCCGATTGGCATCCCGGCGTGGTCGGCATCGTCGC
>Ga0265293_10010655_pt1 | contig 12783 bp, 12 predicted proteins | sample Munlanlewell138R_FD_192505 | JGI IMG/M metagenome (GOLD analysis project Ga0265293, IMG submission 192505) | Leachate microbial communities from a municipal landfill in Southern Ontario, Canada - Leachate well 138R | ecosystem: Engineered > Solid waste > Landfill > Unclassified | place: Canada... | reverse complement strand
AACTTTAACGAACTTTTTTATTTAACAGCGAACGACAGCGAACTTTAACGAACTTTTGGTTTGCTTCGCAAAAGTGAAAGAGTGAGATGTAATGTGACAGGTAAAATTGCAAAAAGTGACAGGTATCGTTGCAAATCGTTTTTTCACTATTCAAACTATACTACTAAAATACTGACTCAAACAGATTATAACATTATTATTTTTTAAACACATATAAAAGTGACACCCTCGTTGCAAAAAGTGACAGGTGTATTTGCAAATTGTGACACCCTGATTGCAAATGAATAATCAATTTTAAATGGATATAAATGCATATAAAAAAATTTAAAAAAGGTATTGACGATTAATAAAAAATGTAGTAAGTTTAAATAAAAGGAGTTAAAATGAAAGAATTAAAGTACTTTTCAATATTAGAAAAATTAGCACATGAAATTCAAAGAATCAATGGTAAATCTTTAATTGAATCAGCAGAAATTATTAATGTTGACATTAAAGAGATAGAAGATTTTTATAATTGGTTTGAGAGAATTCGAATAATCAATAATAGTAAGATAGCAATAAGCAAAAAATTAGAATTATTGAATATATCACATTCACAATTGATTTCTGAACAAAATGCATTTTTATTAACTAAAAATGTTTTTGATAAAAAAGTTCCTAGGTATGTATGTAAATATAAACCTCTAAATAAGTATACTGAGGATATGATAAAAAATAACAAATTATGGTTAGCAGATTTAAAGTCTTTCAATGATTTAAACGAAGGATTGAATCCTCTTCCAGAAAACATTGACGACGAATATATTCAAGCATATAAGGAATATTTAGAACAAAAACATAATAATGGGGAAAAAATAGAGTTAAATGCTTCTGAACTTGATAATTTTAAACTTTATTATGAGAATACGATAATTAAAGCCATTGATAAAGTGAGAGTTAGTTGTTTCACTAAGTCAAAAACCAATTCACAATTATGGGCTTATTATGCTGATGATAATAAAGGGATATGTTTCGAATTTGATGTATTAAAAGATATTGATTTGTTCTATACATTATTGCCAATTTCTTATACATCGGATTATCCAAAATTTGAACTAACTAAAGATTTTAGTAAATTCCCTGTTAAAGAGACTTTTTTAACAAAAGCTGAAAATTGGAGTATAGAGGAAGAGATTCGTCTTGTAAAGTATGAAGACTCTAGTTTATATGAGTTTAAAAAAGAATCATTAATAAATGTAATTTTTGGTGCAAAAGTTGAGCAGAATAAAATTAATGAAACAATACAATTGTTTAGATACTATAATTATAATTGTAGCTTTTATCAATGTGATAAATCAAAATCTTCATTTGAATATAGGTTAATCGAGATTAAGTCATAATTATATTGCCTGACCTTCAATATATTGCGTGCCTTTGATGCTGACATAGGTTCTTAACTCACTGTTATCATCAGGAGCATGATAAAAGGCGCTATCCAATAACTGATCATCTTTAAACCTGTCTGCCTGATAACCAAGATAGAGATCAGCTTTTCTAATGTTTATCTCAAAATTGAAAAAGAAAAGCCATTCATCGTTATAGGGAGTATCAGACCATTTGGGTATATCTGATCCTTGATAGCCGGAGTTAAAGGAAACAAAACAGTGATTTGGATTGAAGTAGGAGCTTTTAATATATCCAAGAGCACAGGACAGTATTTGAAAGTAATATCTGCCCGGCTGAAGATAGATATTACAGGCATGAGCGTATAAACCAGCCGGTTGATCGGGAATACTCTCTTTATAGATCAGGAAACCATCATCCTTGATGTATTTATAAATGGCAAATTCTGCAGAAGATTTTGAATCAAAAATCGTTTCCCAAGAGGTTATTAGAACAGGCTTTTTTATTGTAATCAGCATACCTCCATCCTTATAAAAGCCATAAGGCTTTGAGGGTGTAGGCTCTCCAAGAATATACTTCTTTAAATCAGCTTCTGACACAAACTCCTCAGCTGGATCATGATCTTTGATCATCTTATGCCACATTATCAGCTTTCCTTGTAAACATAAAGACTTCCATTATATAAGACCATCTGACCTTCTGAACCACTGGCAGGAAGAGTAGATACCTTCTCGATTAAATTGGCTGTATTAAGCGTAATATTGCCTGACAAGGCTTGACCGTTGATCGTTTGAGTAGTACTTACTTTACCTGCAAGAGCTGTCGCCAGTCCGTTGATTTTGCTTTGATCCAGAGTCGGTATTCTATCCGCAGTGAGGGTGCCTGTAGTGATTTTCCCAGCATCAAGACTCGGAATACGATCAACACCCAGTGAGCCTGAAGTAATCTTACTTGCATCAAGAGCAGGTATCTGAGCTACTGCAAGAGTCCCTGCATTGATCTTGGAAGCGTTTAAAGAGGGAATTCTGGCATCAGCCAGAGTGCCTGTGGTGATTTTACCTGCATCGATATTTGGCACTTGTGCAGTTGGAAGCAAAGCGCTTGCATCTAATTGAGCCACACCATTAGCAACACCGAGTTTACTGTTATCCAATACTTCTTTCCAGGTTCCTGCCATGTTTTACTCCTTTGTTTCGTTTTCAAGGGTTTGTAAGATCAGGATTGCTCCTTCTGTTTTTAAGAGCATACGATTAAGCTCTTCCATCTGAGCTTTGATATGCTCATACTCTTTAACCAGTTCTTCTTTCTTTGTCTGGACTTTCTCTTTTAGTTTCATTTATCCTCCTCTTTTTTATAGACATACATTTTACCCTCTTTCACGAACATCTGACCTTCAATCGGGTTTTCTGGAAATACAGAACCAGATAATATTAAGTTTTGATTGCTGATACCAAGATCTTCCTTCTCATTGACGGTTGAGTATATCGGGTTTATAAAAGCGATATTCTTGTCTGTTGAAAGCGTTGGAGTCGTCTTTCTGTTGATCAGATCAAGAAAAGTGTTTTGTTTAATGGTCTTTTTCATTTGAGTTCTGCCACCTTCTGAGCAAGTGTATTTGAACTGTGAAGCACATTAGCGAGTGCTTGAAGCGCATCAGCATCCTGAGCAAAGGCATCGATGAAGTTACCCAAAGTCAACTGCTCTTCCATTTTATACAGCCTTTCTTCAAAATCTGAGTTTACATATATATAGGTATGAGAGTATCTCTTTGACTTAATCGAATTGCCGGATACCGCTTTCACCGTAATATTTAAAAGATCACCACTGCTGACACCTTCTAAGGAGGCATTACTTACCATTATATGATTAGAAGTCGAAGTCAGTTCACAGACAATAGCACCGTTCTTTTCTACGAGGATTTTCCACTCTGAGATATGAATAATCGGACTCGTGGAGTTGATGATTCTAATACCTCCGGATCTGTTCTGAATACTGGCTGAGACTTCTATTTCAGTAAGATCAGGCAGTAGCAGATCAAGGGTGTTGGATATAGTCTCTAAATCGCTTATTAAAGCATAATCAGGATGATTGTGACTGGTGTTGGCTTTACCTGAGGACAGATTTGAGAGCATGGTTTCCACATTAGAGTTTGAACCATAAGATACCTGGCTTGCAGGGTGAGTATGACTTGAATTTGCTTTTCCTGAGCTTAGGTTATTCAAAGCAGTTTCAACATTTGAACCCACTCCGAAAGAGATCTGTCCTGCACTATGTTTTCCTGTTCCGGTATTCACATGAGCAGTAATATTCTCAGAGACTGACTTTATGATATTGTCTATCTGATCCAGATTATTGTTCATCTGCTCAGCCCAACCGGATTCACCAGCAAGAGGTTTATAAAAATGGTAATTATTGGTTTCAGACATATTTGCTCCTAAAATCCGTAGTTATTGCCATAGACATTTCCATAGCCGAAGATATTGTTAAAATCAATCGGAGTCAAATCGGTATAAAGGCTTTTAAGACTGAATTTGAAGTTTCCTGAAAAGGATCTGTAATCATCTTCGAGCTTTGGCAGTTTGTTAACCTGAACAGGATACTGAAGAGTGCGTTCTGAAGAATCAAACTCAATATACAAAGCATCATAATCAGTTAAAAAAGAGTAGAACTCCTCATACTCATTAGGATTAAGTATTGCTTCGCAATCGATGATATCTTCATGATAAGGATCTCTCTTGATTTGGATAGTGGGATCAAAGGCATTCTTCTTCTCTATTCTGTATTTGATCTCCGGCTGATAAAGCACAGTACCATTTTCAACCGTATATCCTGAATAAACACCTTTAAGGATTCGAATGAGTCTAAAACCTTCAAGTTTCAACATCAGATTTGCCAGCCTTTAATCAGGTATTCATCATTGATTGTATCTCTTTGAAGTTCGGTAATCTTATACTGAATGCCTTGTATTTGTAGTTTATCAAACAGATGCAGGTTGTATTTATTAAGATTATCAAGACTCATTTCTATTTCCCATATCCCTGAGAAATACTCAGAATAATAGCTTGAGATCAGCTCCTTAAGCTTTGCGTTATCTCCAAGCAGAACATCCAAGATCGAGGTATCAGGCACTGACCTGTTGATCCTCTTTTTCTTAAACTCAATGATATCCTGATCAGCTATGTTTATCAGTGTATTATTAACCTCAACTTTATTCAGAAGATAAAGCGTGCCTGCATTATCTGTAATAATGGTCAGATGATGGAGCATTAATACTGCCTTGAGCACCTTTAGTCTTTCTGTCTGTTCATTTCCGTTCTGATAAAAACCCTTGGGAAAGATAGAGTTAGGAATAGCATTACCTGAAAAGTAAACTGGTATTTCCTCACTTGCAGTATCCAAAAATCCATCATTATCCGATAAAGCGGTTGAATACGATTTTCCATTAACATACAGCGCATTCACTACTGCTTGCTGATAGAAAAGAGTATTGGATTCAATATATTCATCACAATCTGCCTGAATATCAAACCAGTCTGATTCTTCATCAACTGCTTGAATCGTATCTTCCACAGGGCATATCGTATTATAAAAAATCCATTTCCTGCCAAGTATCTTCACCTTTTTTCTGTTCGACTCATCCGGAATCTCAGAGATGATTAACACCTGAAGTTCCACCAGATTATTACCAATATCACAGAGTCCGTATTTTAAGGAATAGGAATTCCAGCCATTAAATTTAGACAGCAGTTCTTTCCATTTAATCTTTAAGATTTCGAGCTGATTCTCCTGGATGTTTAAAGGTGTATAAGTGTTGTTCCACTGAGCAGGGATGGTTAAAGAGATCTTGTTTTCAATGCCCTGTATCATATAACCTAAGCAATAACCGCAAGAATAACCATCAATCAAGGAATAAAGCATTTTAAGATCAGAGAACTTGGAGAACAGTTTTAGTTTATCATAGCAGGTAAAAGAGATAATATCTGTCTTGGCATCATAACTGGTAAAGGAAGTATCAATGATCCCATGAAAGCAGAGCATTCCCTTCTCATAAAGCCTGACCTCATAATGTGAGATATAGCGGTCATGTTCATAAGTTCCTGATAAGATATGCTGTTCCAGCCAAGCATCTTTGAAACACTCAAATTCTACTCTTCTGAGTTCTCTGGCAAAGTAATCTGTTCCGGCTATCTGTTCAGCAGAGAGCTTTACATTATCAAGACCCTCAGCTAAAGAGACAGAATATAGCACCTGACCATATAGATTTTTGCAATTTTAACTTTTCTGCCTGAATCTGCTCTGGCATTGTAGTATTCCACTTTTGGAAAGTCTTTTTTAAGTAATAGCTGATATTGAACTCGGAAGGCTTCCTTAAGGATCATAATTTCAACATCCGGATCAGTTACCTTCTCAGCATTGATAATCAGAAAGATTGAAATGTTATAAACTTCCTCAAGAAAGTGTTTATTAGTTTTTAATATCCCGCTCTCTCCTTCTAAAATGACCAAAGCAGATGGAAAAGCTGTTGGTATAGATTCTTTATCAAAAGAGATATTGTTCTCTTTGATTCCTGCGTTTTTAAGTGCTTTTACAACTTGTGTTCGGGTAATCTGGAATCCGGTTATACTCATAATACTACCTCGATTGAATCCAGTTGAGCATAAATCCAGCTCTCTTTGTTTTTAATAACTTCTGCAAAGACATTTCGGGCAGGTATGCCTTCTCTTTTTATCTTTGATCTGATCATGTATGCCATCTGCTCAATACTGAGCCGATCTCCCTTTTTATCAGTCCAAGACAGTCTTTTTCTTTCAACCCAGCCTTTTAAAGGTTCAAGTGGAGTCCAGGAAGGCACTTTACCGCCAAGCACATAAGGCTCATGTGGTACATTTGAACCGACTGTCAGCATAATGCCTGTTTCTTTCTTGGAGATGTCATAGCCTGTATTTTGATAAAAGTCGCCTTTATCTCTGATGTTTTGCTCAAGTATCTTTCTTCTGGTCTCACCCTCAATAACAGAGCCAATCAAGTTAAGTCTGCTTTCAAGCGCTTTCCAGATAGCCATATAGATATTTTTCATGATATTTTCTTCATTCATATCAATACTGCCCTTGTTCTCTTGTAGTTAAGTTCTGAATTGCTTTTACCGTATTTGAGTTCTTTCAATCTGGCTTTGCCATACGCGCTTAAGCAGACAGAAACACTTTCCAAAGCACGAATTTCTAGATTGTTTTTAAAAGAAAGTATCTCATCTCCAGTCAGCAGTTCTGTAGTCTGAGCATCAATGCCTGTGGTTTTGATAATGCCTGAGCCAAGGGTTTTAAGGTTAATAAATTCCAATACAGAGGAAAGCAGGTAAAAGCAGTAGGCATATTTGAACTGGTTGGCATACATAAAACTCTCAGGTTCTTCATTAAGAGCTTTCACATAGGCATTACTCAAAGTCACTTTTTCAAGCCACATAAGCACATTTGCCTGATGTTCTGACCAGACTTCATTAGTACTTAACTCAGGTTCAAGGTTTAAAACCTTTAGTGCTGTTTTGACTTCAACTGGTATAGCAGGCATATTTGTTAGATAATAGTCTGTAAGATAAGAGATAAGATATTAATTATGATTTTACTGCCCTCTTAATTCTTAATTTGTAATTTTTAATTTTTCCAGCTTCTTCAGAAATTACTGATTTTTGACAGCAGGGACACACAAACTCTTTGAGTTTGAAATACTTAATGCGATTCCAGTTAATTTTATATTCTTTCATATGAAGTCATTAAAGTATTGTATTACAATAAAATCAAATCGAGTTGTTAAGGTTTAACAGAAAATTTAAAAAAAAGAATTGACAAATAGTTAGAAGTAATGGTCTATATAAATGATTGAGAATAAAAAGAATTTTAATAAAACATGAGGGTAACAATGGCTCAGTTTATAACAAATAGAAAAGAATTAATGGCAAATGTAATAAAAGACATATTGCCATCTTCAAGTAAACTTTCAATGCTTGTAGGTTATTTTTATTTTTCTGGATTTAATGAAATCTATAAAGATGTTGAAGATAAAGAAATTAGAATATTAATTGGACTTGATATTGAAAAAAACATCATGAATAAATATCGAGAATTCAGTTTAATCGAGGATCTTAATCATTCTAGAGGAGAAATTAAAAAAAACTATTTGGATTCATTTGCTCAATTTTTTAATGAAACAGATTATTTTGATAATGAAAGTAAACAAAATGCTTTTAGATTATTTATTGAAAAAATTAAAAATGGAAGTCTTGAGATTAGAAAGACTCTTCATCCTAATCATGCTAAACTATATTTATTCGAAAATAAAGATACTCATAACCAAAATGGTCATTTCCCAGGCACAATGATTACAGGATCAAGTAACCTTACTCGCTCAGGTTTAGTAGATCAACACGAAATAAATGTTTTATTTAGAGATGAGAATTATATTCAGGGTAAAATCATCTTTGATGAGTTATGGAAAGATGCTATAGAAGTGGTTAATCAAAACAACTTAGATGAGTTTTATAAGCGTGTTATTGATAAAATATGGATAGATAAACTTCCAAAACCATTTTTACTTTATCTAAGAGTATTGCACGAATATTTCTCATTAAATAACGAAGATGAAGTCTCATTACCTGCAGATATAACAGATAATCAGTATTTTAATTTAAAATATCAAGTAGATGCTCTCCATAAGGCATTAGAGATTATTAAGAATCATAATGGGGTAATAATTGCAGATGTAGTTGGTTTGGGTAAAAGTATTATTGCTTCTGCAATTGCTTATAATTTAAGAAAGAAGACGATTATTATTGCTCCTCCACATTTGGTTGATCAATGGAATGATTATCGTTTTTCATTTAGTTTTAATGCTAAAGTTTATAGTAATGGAAAGTTAGATAAGGCATTATTAGAAAACAATACAGATGAAGAAAAACTTGTGATTATTGATGAAGCTCACAAATACAGAAATGAATTTACTAATGATTATGGTTTACTGCATCAGCTATGTCAGGGGAATAAAGTCGTTTTGCTTTCTGCAACTCCTTTTAACAACAGACCTCAGGATATATTTTCTATGATTAAATTCTTTCAGATTCCCACAAAATCAACAATTCAAACCGTTGATAACTTAGCCTTGCAGTTTGTCACATTGATTGCAGAATATAAAAGAATTCAAAAAGAACAGAAAAGTAAAAAGATTTCTGCAAATAGCTTATCAAAGAAAATCAACGAATTATCAGAAAAGATAAGAGATATATTAAATCCAATTATCATTAGAAGGAGCCGTCTGGATCTTGAGACAATAGAAGATTATAAAAATGACTTAAAAAAACAAAAAATATCTTTTTCAACGGTTCATGATCCTGAGATTCAAGAATATAACCTGGGTGATTTAAGTGACTTATATATGAGTACATTAGAAAAAATACAAACTGCAGATAAAACTGAAGGATTAAAATGCGCTCGTTATAAACCAGCAAATTACTTAAACAACCTTGAAGATTTTAAAAAAGCGACAAGTAAAGATTTCGGTGATGTAGATTTTTTAGTAATGTCTCAGTCAAACCTTGCTGATTTTATGAAAAAATTATTGGTAAGAAGATTTGAGAGTTCTATTTATGCTTTTAGATCATCTCTTGACAATATGATAAAGTCTTTTGAAAATATTAAGGAATGGTATGAGAAACTGGGCAAAGTTCCAATTTATAAAAAAGGGAAACTACCTGATATTGAATCACTGTTGGAAGAAGAAGGTGATGATATTAATTCTGATTTAGATGAGTTATTCTTTGAAGATCATCTTAAAAAATTCATCGAAAATGGATTAATATTGATTGATAAAAAAGACTTAAATGATGATTTTATCGTTGATTTAAAGAACGATATTGAACTTCTGAATCAAATAAAAACAGACTGGAGTACGGTTTCGTCTGATCCGAAAGCAGATCACTTCAAAGTGATTATAAATGATTTATTGAAAGAAAATCCAAAAAGAAAAATTGTCATCTTTTCAGAATTTACTGATACCGCTAATTATTTATACAGCTGTATAAAAGATGAATTTAAAGTGTTTAAATATTCGTCCGAAGATGCAACTAACAAAAATAAGCAGATCATAAGAGAAAATTTCGATGCTTCGTATAAATATGAAAAAAAGAATGATTATGATGTACTTATAGCTACCGATGCAATATCAGAAGGTTACAATTTACATCGTGCAGGAATAATATTTAATTATGACATTCCTTATAATCCTACAAGAGTTATTCAACGAGTTGGTCGTATCAATCGTATCGATAAGAAAGTATTTGATGAGCTCTTCATTTATAATTATTTTCCAACGAATATTGGAGAACAAGAAACCAGAACAAGACAAATATCAACCTTGAAACTTGCTGTGATTCAAGCTGTATTAGGTGAAGATACCAGAATACTAACATCAGATGAAGATTTAAAATCCTTTTACACAGCTCAATATAAAAAAGAAAATCAAAAGAATGAACAAATTTCTTGGGATGCATTTTATTTAGATTATTATAATAAAATTAAAATATCTCATCCTGATTTGTTAGAGAGTGCCATTAATTTGCCATTCAGAACCAGAATCAGACGAGAAAATATTGAAAAGGAAAAAGGGGTAATTGTCTTTGGAAAAAAAGGAGAAGATTTTACTTTTAAATTTGCTAAAGATGATACTGGGTTAATCAATTTAAATGCTAAGGACGCAATAAAAGTATTTGAAGCATTAATTACAGAAGAACCTTATAAAAATTCACCTGATTTTGAGAATGTTTATCAACATATAAAGAAAAAGTTGTTCATCAAAAAAACAGAAGTACCACATGATAAAGGCAGAAGACTTACTATTGATAAACTACACTACTTAAAAATGCTTTATCCTCAATACAAGGACTATATTGAAGATTTAATAAGTGTAGTAAACAGTCTTGATGCATTACCAGATTATTTTGCAAAATTAATCAGAGATTTAAGTGAAAAGTCTATCGATAATGATTTTGAGGTTATCAGAAAAGAAATCCCTCATCATTATCTTGTAAAAATTCTCAAAAAAGCAAACGAGATTAATGAAGGTAAGGAATTGCTGATATTGGCTGAAGAAATTGGATAAACTAATTTCGTAAAACATAAATAAGGGAGCTTTAATGGAATCAATTTTCAATAAATATTACAACTATAATGATTATAAGAATTATCTAAAGAGTAGTCTTTTACCTGATGATTTTCAGATAATTGAAGAAGATCTAACAAATTCGATTACTATTAACCTAAAACTAATTGATAAGATTATGATGATAGGATATGTGCCTTCACTCGATTTAACGGTTTATGAGTTTAAAGTCAAAAACACAAATGATCCTAGAGTAAGCTTGTCACGAGAAGCTTTTAGAGTTTTATCATTATTTTCAAAATTAAAAGCTTTAGTCCTTTTTATTCCAGATAATCTGGATAATTATAGATTATCGCTAATAACTATTGATCTAAAGCTTAAAAACAATGGAATAGAAAAAATTGCATCAAATCCAAAAAGGTTTTCATATCTACTTGGTACTAATGCAAAAATGCATACAGTTTTAGAAAATTTGTATAGTAAAGGAAGAGTGAGCTCGTTTGATGATTTGCTTTCCAGATTCTCAATAGAATCTGTGAATGAAGAATTTTATAAAGAAATTTCACATTTATTCTTTATGCTTTCAGGTGGAATAAATAAAGAAAAAAATAAACTTGTCGAAACCAAGGCAATGATAAAATTACCTTTGGATGAAAAAGAAGGATATTCAGAAATAAAAAACTTCTGTGTAAGACTGATTGGTCGAATCATTTTTTGCTGGTTTCTTAAAAAGAAAAAATCTACAAGTGGCATTCCTCTTATTCCTCATAATATTCTAAGTTCAGAGATAGTTAAAAAAGGTGATTATTATCATTCTGTACTTGAAAAACTCTTTTTCGAGGTATTAAACAAGAAGTTAGAAGAAAGATCTGTAAGAACTGATCAAAGAATAGAATGGGATAAAATACCATTTCTTAATGGTGGTCTTTTTGACCCGTCAATTCACATGGATTTTTATACAACCGGAGTGGCAAACTATGGGGTAAAAGTCCCTGATGAGTGGTTTTTGAAACTATTTGAAATATTAGAGCTTTATAACTTTACAATAGATGAAAACACACCAATTGATATTGAACTATCAATTGATCCTGAAATGTTAGGTAGAATATTTGAAAACCTTTTAGCAGAGATTAATCCTGAAACTCAGGAATCTGCCAGAAAAGCAACCGGCTCGTTTTACACTCCGAGACCAGTAGTTGAATATATGGTTGATGAATCATTGAAAATGTTTTTAAAGAGCAAAGTAAATCTTAGTGATGAACAGCTTTATTCACTTTTTAATTATGCTGAGGAATTAATCGATATTTCACCAGAGGAGAAATTGGAGATAATTGATGCTTTTGATGAACTCAGGATTCTTGATCCTGCTTGTGGCTCAGGCGCTTTTCCTATGGGTATTTTACAAAAAGTTCATTTAATTCTGCAAAAAGTAGATCCAGAATCAGAAAAATGGATGGAGAAACAATTAGACAAGATTCAAAACTCTCAGTTAAAACAAATCACAAAAGAAAAAATGAAAAATGAGAATATTGATTTTATTCACAAGTTAGGGATTATTCAAAATTGTATTTTTGGAGTTGACCTGCAACCAATGGCAGTTGAAATATCTAAACTTAGATTCTTTTTGACTTTAATCGTTGATGAAAAAATTAAAGAAGATCGAGAAAATCGAGGAATTAATCCCTTGCCAAATCTTGCCTTCAAGTTTGTAACAGCAAACACTCTCATTGGACTAGGAGATGATAAAAGGATAATTAAGAATTATAAATCAATTAAGCAAGAATATGAAAACATTATAAAGGAATACTTTAATGCTTCAGATCAAACCACGAAAATGAACACTAGTTCTAAACTTGAAACAATTAAAACAAGTTTAGAAAATCAATTTTATGAATTTTCTGGTGGTCAATTAACATTGAATATCGAAGAAAAAATTAATAAAAATTATCCTGCATTTTACTACAAATTGTTAGATTGGGATCCCTTTAAGGATTCCTCGTATAATTGGTTTGATCCAAAATGGATGTTTGGTGTTTTTGATGGTTTTGACATTGTGATTGGCAATCCTCCTTATGTGCAATTACAAAAATTTAAAGGTAGTTCTCTTCAGAAATTATACAAAGAACAAAACTTTGTTACTTATGATTCTATGGGTGATATTTATGGCTTATTCTATGAAAAAGGAATTAGTTTACTTAAAGACAATGGTCACTTATGTTTGATTACTTCAAATAAATGGATGAGAGCAGGTTATGG
>Ga0265293_10010654_pt1 | contig 12784 bp, 13 predicted proteins | sample Munlanlewell138R_FD_192505 | JGI IMG/M metagenome (GOLD analysis project Ga0265293, IMG submission 192505) | Leachate microbial communities from a municipal landfill in Southern Ontario, Canada - Leachate well 138R | ecosystem: Engineered > Solid waste > Landfill > Unclassified | place: Canada... | reverse complement strand
ATTGGGACGAGCTGGATCAGCTGCGCAGTGGTGACCACTGGAACCTGCAGAATATCGACGAACGGCTGGAAATCGGCAATCAGCCCTGGGACGAATACAGCAACTCAGCAGTTGCGCTGGGAACGGCCATGAAAATGCTGGGCTTCAAGAAGTAACGGTCGAAGCGCCTATTGCACCTGCATTGGGGTATGGGTCTGAAACTTGCAACAGGCCGGGTTCCGGCAAGGCCCGTCCTTTTGCCCCCTCTTTATCGCCAACGCCATGCAGGCCAAGGAGAATGCAAGTGAAACCCCGTCTCAAACCCCTGAAGGAACAGACCATAGTCATCACGGGCGCCAGCAGCGGCATTGGACGCGCCACCGCACGTGAGGCGGCTCGCCGTGGCGCCCGCCTGGTGCTCGCCAGCCGCAACCGCGAAGCCCTGGAACGCCTGGTGGATGAACTGAAGGACGATGGCGCATCGGCCACTGCGGTCGTGGCGGATGTCGGCAACCCGGACGATCATGAAAAAATCGTCCAGACCGCCCTGCTGGCCTACGGCGGATTCGAGACCTGGGTAAACAATGCCGGCGTGTCCATTTTTGGCAAGCTGGAAGATGTCGCCTTTGAAGACCACCGCCAGCTGTTCGAGACGAACTATTGGGGCGTGGTGTATGGCTCTGCGGCCGCATTGAGCGAACTGCGCCACCGTGGCGGCGCTCTGATCAACGTTGGCAGCGAACTGTCGGATCTTGCCATACCCCTGCAGGGCGCGTACTCGGCCTCGAAACACGCCGTGAAAGGCTATACCGACGCACTGCGGGTCGAGTTGGAGCTCGACAGGGCGCCGGTTTCGGTGACGCTGATCAAACCGGCATCCATCGATTCCGGCTATGTGCAACATGCCAAGAACTATCTGGACGTTGAACCGCAACTCCCCCCGCCACTTTACAGCCCAAAAGCGGTCGCTGAAGCCATTCTGTATGCAGCCGAGCACCCCATGCGCGATATTTATGTTGGCGGGGCGTCGCGCATGATGTCGGCAATTGGTAAATTTTTTCCCAGCGTGGCAGACCGCGTGGTTGGCCCGCAAATGCATCGTGCGCAACGCAGCACAGAGCCTGCTGAAGAACGCCAGGACGCGCTCTGGCATTCAGGTGACCCGGTCGAGGGGGGCGATTCACCCAGGGTGTGTTCAAGCAGCCTGTATACCGACTTGACCACACGCTGGAAAGGCGTGGCATGCGCGGGCCTGGGCGCGGCAGCCACGCTGGTGATTTTGTCGCATTGTCTGCCGAAGGCCCAGCGCAAGCGTTAAGCCTTTGGTCACTGCCCTGCCCTTGCGGGGAAGGCCCGCCACTGTGCCACCAGGGGCTGCAAGCCTGACAGATGCTGCACAGCGCTGACCCCCGCAAGCGGCCACTGATACAAGGCCGTGCATGCCCCCCCCACCCAGAGGGCGGTTGAAGCGGGAAGTCGAGCCCGCAGCTCCGCCAGGCTGGTCTGCACCACGTTCGTTTTGTTCACACTGCTGAAACTCAGTGCCACCACATCGGTCTGGTGTGCACGCGCAGCCTCAATGATGTCGGTCAACGGAGTCTGCGTACCCAGCGAGACACACACGCACCCTTCCAATCCCAAGAGCGCTTCCACCATCAGCAAGCCCAGGCTGTGGGGTTCGTGTGGAATCGTGGTGAGCAGAACCTTGGGGCCTCGCGGTAAAACCTGGGGAGCCAAGGAAGAAATCGCCTGTCGCAATACGGCGGAGATGACCTCTGTATAAAGATGCTCCTCGAAAATCTCAAAGCGCCCTTGCGCCCAGGCTTCGCCTACCGCTGTCGTCAGCGGCGCCACCAGATCGATAACAAAGGGCGCCAGCCCCATGCGCATTTGGGCGTGATTAAGACCATGCCGTAGCGCGCTGGGGTCGTGCGAACCGATTGCATCGAGCAACTCGTCAATGATGGGGTGCATGCCTGAATCCCAGGCATTGTCTGTCCTAGACAAATCATCCATTACACTCGACGTACGCTCTGCGGCCAAAGTGTGCAGCTCGGCTTCGCTCAGCTTGACGACCTTGCCGGGGCGAAGCCCGGTATCCAGCAGGCGGCTGATCAGCTTGAGTCGTTGCACCTGCTCGACGCTGTAGCTCCGTTCACCAGAAGAATTGCGGGAAGGCGTGGGGAATCCGTAGCGTTTCTCCCACACGCGGAGCGTGTCCTTGCCCAGGCCAGTTTCACGCTCGACAACGGCGATTGGCAAACCGGATTCGCTGTTCGAGGCGGCTGTCGAACGACCTGATGACGTCGGCATGTTCATGAATTCTTGGTCACTTGAAATATTTGTCTAGGACAAAAAAGCTTTGTCTAGTACATTACACCACAAGCACGGCACATATCGTGTCGCGAGCCAACCACCATCGAGCAGAAACCGCCATGAAAGTCGCAGTGATTGGATCCGGGATATCAGGCCTGGCAGCCGCACACCGGCTCCGAGACCACGTCCAGGTCACGTTGTTCGAGGCCGGCAGCTATTTCGGCGGCCACACCCACACCATTGATGTGTCTCTACCCGACACCCGCGGTCACATCGTCACTCACGGGGTGGACACCGGTTTCCTGGTGTTCAACGAACGCACCTACCCCGGGCTGATTGCCTTGCTGGATGAGCTGAAGGTGCCCAGCGCCGCTTCGGACATGTCGTTCTCGGTTCAGGTGCCAGGCGCCGGCGCGCTGGGCCGTACCGCACTGGAATGGAGCGGCGCCAATCTGGCAACCGTGTTTGCCCAGCGGCGCAACCTGTTGCGGCCGCACTTCTGGGGAATGCTCACAGACCTGCTCCGCTTTAATCGTTTGTGTACGGCCCTGGCCGAGCGTGGCCAGGAGCAGGCACTGGAACAGCCACTGGGAGATTTTCTCGACCAGCATGGCTTTGGTGCGTCGTTCCGCCACTGGTATTGCCTACCGATGCTGGGCTGCATCTGGAGCTGTCCCACTGACCAGATGCTGCGGTTCCCCGTGGCGACCATGATTCGTTTCTGCCATAACCATGGGCTGATTCAGATAAAAGACCGGCCGCAGTGGCACACGGTTGCCGGGGGGGCCAGACAGTATGTTCACGCCATCATCAAAGGGCTGGATGCGCGCCTGTCTAGCCCTGTGACTCGCATTGAACGCAATGCGGCAGGCGTACTCATAAACGCAGGAAACGGTGTGGAACACTTTGATGCCGTCGTGCTGGCCGTACATAGCGACCAGGCGCTGCGTCTGCTTGCGCAACCCGGCGCCGCAGAGCAAGCCCTACTGGGCGCCATACGTTACCAGCCCAATCGTGCAGTGCTGCACACCGACATCAGCATCCTGCCGAAGCGGCGGGCCGCCTGGGCCGCCTGGAACTACGAGCGTGCGGCAGAGGGTACGCAAGAATCGGCTCGCGTGTGCCTGCATTACTGGCTCAACCCACTTCAGCCGCTGCCATTTGCCCAGGCCGTGATGGTGTCGCTCAACCCGGTACGCACCCTAGACCCCGCTCAGGTGCTGGGCGAATTCAGCTACGAGCACCCGGTGTTTGACCTGGGAGCCTTGCACGCACAAAAACAACTTCCTGACCTGCAGGGGTCGCAGCGCACCTGGTTCGCGGGTGCATGGACCGGCTATGGCTTCCATGAGGACGGCCTGCAATCGGGCTACCGCGCTGCCGAGTCCTTACTCGCCCAACTCAGCCTCCGGAAGGCAGCATGACGACACGCACGAACCAGACACCCGTGTCGAGCCATGTGCCACATATCGGCTTTGGCCACGTGTGGCACACCCGGCTGCGCCCACGCAAGCATCGCTTTTCCGTTCCCACATTCTTTCTGATGCTGCCCATGCGCACTCTGCGCGAACGGCCCGAGACCGCGGGCGCGCTCGCACTGAACCGCGCAGGCGCCCTGTCGTTTCGCGATTCCGACCATGGGCGTGGCGAGGGGCCGCAGCAAGGTGGCGCTCTCGCCTGGCTGGATGCGCTGTTGCAGGCCGAGGGCATCGATGATGCGCAGGGCGAAGCCTGGCTGCAGTGTTACCCGCGTGTGCTGGGCTATAGCTTCAAACCAGTGAGCTTCTGGTACTGCCACCGTATCGACGGCAGCCTGCGTGCCATCGTGGCGGAAGTCAACAACACCTTCGGAGAGCGTCATGCCTACCTGCTGGACGACCCGCTATATGGGCGAAAGCTGCGGGCGGACAAAGTCTTCCACGTTTCGCCCTTCTGCTCCGTAGAGGGCGGTTACGAATTCGAGTTTCATCGGGACGGAACCGAAGCGTTGAAATCGGTGCGCGTGCGTATTGATCATCACGACGCTGAAGGCCCTGTGCTGCTGACCGGCATCACCGGTCGACTCGAGCCCCTGAACGCTTCCAGCCGCCGCCGGGCCCTGTGGCGCTACCCGCTGCTCACTCTGGGTGTGACCGCCCGGATTCTCTGGCATGCCCTGCTGCTCTGGCTGCGGGGAGTGCCCTTCCATACCAAGCCTCAGCCCCCCGTGCTGCCCGTTTCCCGTTCATCTGCAACTGACCGCTGACCATGAGCACTACGACCTCCTCACCGATCTCGCTGCCTTTGCCGACGTCCTTGCCGGCCGACCTGCCCATTGCAGCGCGACAAGCCCTACGCCCGCTGCAGCATTTGCAGCATGGCATGCTGCACCTTGAGCTCCCAGATGGCAGTGCCGTGCATCTGGGCCAGGGTGGCCAGCTTCATGCCAGCCTGCGTCTTAACGATTGGTCAGTGTTTGGGGCGGTGCTGCGTTCAGGTGACATTGGTCTGGCCGAGGGCTATATCAGTGAACACTGGACCACACCCAACCTGGCCGACCTGCTGCGCCTGCTGATTGCCAACCGCCAAGCGCTGGAGTCTCTGGTGTATGGCTCGTGGTGGGGGCGGCTCGCCTACCGGTTACGCCATCTGCTCAACCGCAATACACGTACCGGAAGCAGACGCAATATCCACGCCCATTACGACCTGGGCAATGCGTTCTATGAACTGTGGCTGGACCCCAGCATGAACTATTCGTCTGCCTGGTTCGAAGGCGATCTCACCGGAGACCTGACCGCCGCACAACAGGCCAAGGTGGGTCGCGCCTTACGTAGCGCCAATGTGAAGCCTGGCGACCGTGTGCTGGAAATCGGCTGTGGCTGGGGGGCACTGGCAGAGATGGCTGCCGGGGAGTTCCAGGCCCAGGTAACCGGCGTGACATTATCGACCGAGCAGTTGGTCTTCGGCCGCCAGCGCCTGGACGAAGCGGGGCTCTCTGCTGCGACTGATCTGCGTCTCCAGGACTATCGCGACATACAGGACCCGGCTTTTGACGCCATTTGTTCGATTGAAATGGTGGAAGCGGTCGGCCAGGCGTTCTGGCCCAGCTACTTTGACACGGTATCGCGCCTGCTCAAACCCGGGGGGCGTGCCTGCATACAAAGCATTGTGATCGACGACGCCCTGTTCGACCGATATGTGCGAGGCACCGACTTCATTCAGCAATATGTTTTCCCCGGCGGATGTCTGCCCAGCCCCGAGCACTTCCGAAGCGCGGCACAGCAGGCCGGTCTGCACGTCGTGGAGGAATTTTCCTTCGGGGCGGACTATGCCGAGACCTTGCGCCGTTGGCATCAAAATTTTGACGCGCGGCGCGACCAGGTACAGGCCCAGGGGTTTGATAGCACCTTCCAGCGTACCTGGGAATTCTATCTGGCCTACTGCGAAGCCGCATTCGACGCCGGCTGTATTGACGTTGTTCAGTACACCCTGATGCATGAATGAAACCGAACAAAAGCCGCCAGCCGTCTGGGCTGGATGTCTCCCCTCACTTTACGCGCTAAAGGATTTCACATGTTTTTCTCTCGAATGACTGTCGCCACCCGCTTATACGTAGGGTTCGGAATGATCCTGGCGCTGCTGGTCGTGCTCACTGGAATCGCAGTAGTCAAGGTCAACCGCATCGACGATGCACTGCGCGTCAACAATGATATCCATGTACAGGTTCAGCGTTACGCGATCAACTTCCGTGGCTCGGCGCATGACCGCTCAATTGCTGTACGCGATGTGGTGCTGAGCCCGACCGTTATGGAACGTGACAGAGAGATCGCCACCATTGCTGCACTGGCGGATTTTTACGCGGAGTCGTCAGCGCCCCTGGAGAGGCTGATCAACCGCCCCGGCGCGGTACCTGAACTGGGGGTGCTATATGCCGATATTCGCAGCGCGGCATCTCGGGCGGAGGCCACTACCGACGCCATCATTGCCAAGGTCCAGGCGGGTGACACAACGGCCGCCCAAGCTTTGTGGACGAATGCCAAACCCCAGTACGAGCAGTGGCTGGCCACGATCAACAAACTGATCGACTTCAAAGAAGCCCGTATCCAGGAATCCAATCAGGAAGCGATGAGCGAAGCCGACAGCTTTCTCGGCGTCATCTTCACCGCACTGGTGCTGGCTTTGCTCCTGAGCGCTGCCGTGGCATGGAGCGTTGCGCGCAGCATTGTGCGCCAGTTGGGGGCGGAGCCTGCGGTGCTGGCTGAAGTCGCCAGCCATGTGGCACGAGGCGATTTGCAACCTGTGCATGGGGTCGAGCAGGCGCAGCCCGACAGTGTGCTGGCGTCTTTGGGTGCCATGCGGGGCAGCCTGGCGCACGTGGTGGGCCAGGTGCGCCAGGCATCAAATGCAGTGACTTGGGGCTCGGAAGACATTGCAGGCGGCAACGCCGGGCTATTGCGACGCACCGAAGAGCAGGCAGCGAGCCTGCAGCAGGCGGCCTCTTCAATGGAAAAGATGACTGCCTCGGTACGGCACAACGCAGATTCCGCACGTCAGGCCACCCAGGTCGCCGCTGCGGCAAGCGCTGCAGCACACAAAGGCGTAGCAGTCGTGAATCAGGTCGTCGCCACCATGGACGAAATCACCGACAGCAGCAACAAGATGGCGGACATCATTGGCGTGATCGATTCCATCGCCTTCCAGACGAATATTCTGGCACTCAACGCGGCTGTGGAAGCCGCCCGTGCTGGGGGGCAGGGACGAGGTTTCGCCGTGGTTGCGGGTGAAGTACGGGCGCTTGCGCAGCGCAGCGCGCATGCCGCCAAAGAGATCAAGACCTTGATCGACAGCAGCGTAAGCAAAGTTGAACAAGGCGCGCGACTGGTGGGCGACGCCGGCGACACCATGACCGATATCGTGAACCAGGCGCAGAGCGTGGCAAGCCTGATGGCCGCCATCAGCACCGCCACCGATGAGCAGACCCACGGCATTGCGCAGGTTGGTGACGCCGTGTCGCAACTGGACAGCGCCACGCAGCAGAATGCCGCGATGGTCGAGCAAAGCGCATCGGCCGCTCAGGCGCTGAAACAGCAGGCAGCGCAGTTGGCCGAAGTCGTGAGCGTGTTTCGCCTGTCATGGGAAGAACGTGAGCACGCACATGCCGAAGCGCGCTCTGTTTCCATGCCGCAGCACCCCTCCGTCCATTTGACCTATAGCGTCTGACGCCATGCTTATGTCACACAACCGGTTTTCATCTTTCAGAAAGTGGGTCGTCGCATGCCTGTCCATCGTCGTGTGGACCGCCGCAGCGGCCGATACAACGTCGCGGAGAAATGGCGAGGCTGCACCGCCGTGGGTGGGCCAGTCTGTGACTGAGGCCAATCTGGCCGGTGAAGGGCAGCTGCGTTTTCTCGGTCTGCGTATCTACGATGCACGGCTTTGGGTTGCACCCGGCTTTCAGGCAGAGACCTTTGAGGCTCACCCACTGGCCCTGGAGCTGACCTATCACCGCGCCTTTACCGGTGTCGATATTGCGCGGCGTTCAATAAGTGAAATCGAGCGCCAGGTGGCGCTGACCCGGGCACAGGCCGAACGTTGGCAGCAATCGCTGGTGTCCGTGCTCCCCGACGTACAGCCCGGTGACCGGCTCACAGGCATTTACCAGCCGAATGACGGCATGCAGCTGTGGCGTGGCGACCAGGCGCTTGGCGCCTTGGCCGACACAGAGCTGGCGCGTTTGTTCTTTGGCATCTGGCTGTCGCCCCGCAGTTCCGAGCCTGCCTTGCGAAATGCGTTGCTGGGGCACACCTTGAGACCTGAGCAATGACCCGGCACGCACCACGGCCGCCTTCCGAAGACTGGGGCTGGCGTTCAGGGCTTGCCTACGGCCTGCTGGGCCTGCCACTGGCATTTGCAGCGCTTCCTCTGTATGTCGTGCTGCCCCATTACTACGCCAGCGACCTGGGGCTGTCGCTTGCGACAGTGGGCGGTTTGCTGATGCTGGTGCGTCTGATCGACGCGAGTGCAGAACCGCTGATCGGGCGCTTGAGCGACCTCATGTATCGCCGAACGGCCCATGTCGTGCTGTGGCTGGCGGGCATCGCGGCAATGTGGCTCGGACTCGGGCTGGCCGGTCTGTTTTTCCCGCTTGTCCAAGGGTCTCTGGCCCTGGCGGCCTGGATGGTGGGCGGCCTTTTGTTCACCTGCCTGACGCACAGCCTGCTGGGCATTTCCCATCAAGCCTGGGGCGTGCGATTGGGAGGCGACGCCGAACAGCGCAGCCGTATCGTCGCCTGGCGGGAAGGGGCTGGGCTCATTGGGGTGGTGACCGCGAGCGCATTGTCGGTGACCTGGGGCGCCGGCAGCATGTTGACCGTTTTTGCGCTGACCTTGCTGGCCGGCTGGGCTGCCCTGTGGCGCGCACCGCGTCCGCCGTTCGCTATCGCGCCGGCCACCACGCGGGGCATTCGCCAAACGTCCATCTGGCAGCCTTTAGCCGAAGCTGAGTTCCGGCGACTGTTTGCGGTTTTCCTCTGCAATGGGATTGCCAGCGCGATACCCGCCGCGCTGATGCTGTTCTTTGCGCAAGACCGTCTGCTGGCCACACCGGCGCAAATCGCGCTGTTCCTGATTCTGTATTTCGTCAGCGGGGCGCTCTCGATGCCCCTCTGGGTGCGTGCTGTGCGCCGGATCGGGCTGGAACGTACCTGGCTTACAGGCATGCTGATGGCGGTGGCCTGCTTTACCTGGGCAGCGGGTTTGGGCAGCGGTCAGGTGACGGCTTTCGCGGTGATATGCGTGTTGTCGGGTGTGGCGGTGGGCGCTGACCTGGCCGTGCCCGGCGCGTTGCTGGCCCTGTTGATAGAGCGTCAGGGTGCCCAAGGACAGTACGAGGGCGCCTATCTGGGCTGGTGGAATATGGGCACCAAGCTCAATCTGGCCCTGGCGGCCGGGCTGACCCTGCCGCTCTTGCAATGGCTGGGCTATGTGCCCGGCAGCCAGGAACCGCAAGTCTTGCAACGCCTGGCGATGATCTATGCGCTGCTGCCCTGCGCCCTCAAGCTGATGGCGGCGGCGCTGCTGTACCGACTTCTGATTGCCCCACGAAACCTGACTCAAGGACCCATGTCATGACCACACGCCGCCAAGTTATTTTTGCCATGCTGGCCGGCTCCGCTGTAATGAGCGGCTGCGCCAGCCCACAGGTCAGCGACTATGCCCAACAAAGCCCGCTGCTGGAGCTGGACCGCTATTTCAACGGCCGGGTCCTTGCTCACGGCATTTTCCAGAAACGCGGCGGTGAAGTGGTACGCCGATTTACCGTGGTGATGGACTGCCATTGGGAAGGTGACCAGGGCGTGCTCGATGAAACGTTCAGCTATTCCGACGGCAGCACCGAGCGACGGATCTGGCGCCTGACGAAGCACGCGGACGGCCGCTACACCGGACGCGCCGACGACGTAGTCGGAGAGGCCGAGGGCCAGACTTCCGGCAACGCTTTCCGCTGGAAATACAGCCTGCGTCTGCCGGTGGACGGCAAGACCTACGAAGTCCAGTTCGACGACTGGATGTTTCTGGTTGATGAGCGGGTCATGCTCAACCGCGCAACCATGAGCAAGTTTGGCTTCAAGTTGGGCGAAGTCCTGCTGTCGTTCACGAAGGCGTAGCACCATGCCTCTTAATCCACGTATCAACAGCTGGCAAGGCCGACGCATCTGGGTGATTGGCGCATCCAGCGGCATCGGTCGTGCCGTCGCGTCGCTTCTGCACGCGCGGGGCGCGAAAGTGTACGTGTCGGCACGACAGCGGGTTTTACTTGACGCATTTGTTCAGGAGCACCCGGGCAGTCATCCACTGACGCTCGATGTAGCAGACGCGCAGGCGGTCTCAAGTGCAGCGCAACAGCTGCTGGCGACTGCCCCCCTTGATCTGGTGTGTTATTGCGCAGGGCATTACCGCCCCATGTCGGCCCACAGTCTGGATCTGGCGGAGCTGCTGCAACACCAGAAGGTGAACGTCACGGGCGCTCTGCATCTGCTGGATGCGGTCGTACCCGCCCTGCTGAAAGCCGCGTCTGCCGGGCGCACACCGCATTTGAGCCTTGTAGCCAGCGTGGCGGGGTGGCGAGGCTTGCCCCAAAGCCTGGCGTATGGGCCAACCAAAGCGGCGTTGATCAATCTGGCAGAAACCCTGTTTCTTGACCTGCGCCCCCGTGGCGTGGGGGTTAGCCTGATCAACCCGGGTTTCGTGGATACCCCGCTGACGGCGCAGAACCCCTTCCCCATGCCGGCGCTGTTAACGCCTGAGCAGGCGGCGCTCGCCATGGTGCGCGGCTGGGAGCGCGGGCAATTCGAGGTGCACTTCCCAAAACGCTTCACGATGGTGCTCAAACTCATGCAGCGCTTGCCCTATCGCTGGTATTTTTCGCTGGTGCACCGTTTTACCGGGCTTTGAACATGCATACCCAACCCTTGCCAGCCAGTGCAGCGAATTCGGTTTCCACAGAGGCTGCCACCCAGCGGCTGATCGCCATGTATGAGCAGTTGACACCGGCTCATCTGGCGCTGCTCGACACCTGGTACGCACCCGACGCCCACTTTATAGACCCCTTCAATGACGTGCGCGGCGTGCCCGCCATAGCGGGCATTTTTACCCATATGTTCGCCACGCTGGAACAGCCCCGCTTCACTGTGACCCAGCACCTCGTTCAGGGGGATCAGGCCTTTTTAACCTGGGAATTTCGCTTTCACATGCGGCGCTGGCGCCCGCAAACCGAACAATGCATCGACGGCGCCACCCTGGTGCGTTTCGACGCACAGGGTCGTGTAAAGACGCACCGTGACTATTGGGATGTGGCCCATGAGCTCTATGAAAAGCTGCCGGTGCTGGGGGGCCTGATGCGCTGGCTGCGTCGATCGGCTGCCGGCTAGCACAAAGTGCGTGTTCCGTGCTCGCCAGCCGAACTGGCAGACCGCTGCGTCGTACTCTAAAATGTCTTCATGGTTACGCCTACCGCCACTTCTCTTCCCCCCTGCAAAGCTTGCCAGGACCGCCCTCCGTTGGCGATTGATTTCAGCATGGCTTTTCAGCCCATTGTCGATATCCGTAGTCGTGAGGTCTTCGCGTATGAAGCCTTGGTACGGGGTCTTGATGGCAGTGGCGCCGCCCACGTTTTGGGTCAGGTCTGCGATGAAAACCGCTATCAGTTCGACCAGGCCTGCCGTGTCAAGGCGGTACGTCTGGCCGCCAAACTGGGCATCAGCTGCTACGTAAGCATCAATTTTCTGCCCAATGCGGTGTACGAACCGGCAACCTGCATCCGTGCCACGCTAGAAGCGGCGCAGACCTACAACTTCCCCACCCAGCGGGTGATTTTCGAAATCACCGAGAACGAGCGTGTGGTGGATAAAGAACACCTGAAGCGCATCGTTAAGGAATACCGGCGCCACGGCTTCAAAACCTCAATTGACGATTTTGGCGCGGGCTATTCCGGCCTGAACCTGCTGGCAGAATTCCAGCCCGACATCATAAAAATCGATATGGAGCTGGTGCGGGACATCGATTCCAACCCGGTTCGGCACGCCATCTTGCAAGGCATATTGGGTGTGTGCAAGGCGCTCTCGATTGAGGTGATTGCCGAAGGCGTTGAAACCGTTGCAGAGTTCCAGACGCTGCGTGCGCTAGGGATTCATTACTTCCAGGGCTACCTGTTCGCCAAGCCGGCTTTCGAGCGCTTGCCCGACATTCACTGGCCCGAAGTCTGATACTCGCCAGACAGCGCTTGCGGGGGCTATGGCTCAGGGCGTAGTCGAATCACCCGCCCCGCCCTTGCAGACTTCGACCCGATTCTTCCCCGCGAACTTGGCTGCATACAGCGCAGCATCGGCGTTTTCCAGCAGAAGATGGGCTCCTTGCGCGTCATCGGGCGGCGGCTGCAGGCACGCCACGCCCACACTCATTGTGACGACCCCGCCCAAGGGCGATGCATGATTTTCAATTTTTTCGTGCTCTAGTGCCCGACAAAGCTTCTCCGCCAGCTGGCGGGCTTCGGGCAGGCGGGTGTTCGGCAGCAGTACGACAAACTCTTCTCCGCCGTAGCGAAAGACGATGTCTTTGGAACGCTGGACATTCAGCCTCAATACCTCGGCCACGCGCTGTAAACAACCGTCGCCGACCAGGTGCCCGTAGAAATCGTTGTAGCCCTTGAAGAAGTCGATGTCCATGATGAGCGCGGAGATGGGAAGCGTATCGCGCACGGCACGTTTCCATTCTTTTTCCAGTTGCTCATCCAGCGCACGGCGATTGGCCAGGCCCGTCAGGCTATCGTGGCGCACCTGCTGTTCCAGCAGACGCCGGTAGTTCTCAAGCTCTTGTTTCAACGCACGTTCTTAAGAACAATCACCATTACCGGGATCACGCTCAGCGCATCGCCGACCTTGAGCAAGCCATCGCGGCCCTCATACAGCAGGAAACAGCCACCGCTTTATGCGCGGTGCTCAAACGCACATCGCCA
>Ga0265293_10010652_pt1 | contig 12785 bp, 13 predicted proteins | sample Munlanlewell138R_FD_192505 | JGI IMG/M metagenome (GOLD analysis project Ga0265293, IMG submission 192505) | Leachate microbial communities from a municipal landfill in Southern Ontario, Canada - Leachate well 138R | ecosystem: Engineered > Solid waste > Landfill > Unclassified | place: Canada... | reverse complement strand
GAGCGGCTGGCGGGGGTCTTCCTGATCGGTTTCGGCATCAAGCTGGCGATCTCCAAATAAACCAAGCAGAGCTGTCGGCATGGCGAAAATCTTTTGCGTGGCCAACCAGAAAGGTGGCGTCGGCAAGACCACCACCACGGTCAACCTCGCCGCCGGCCTGGCCCGGATCGGCCAGCGCGTGCTCATGATCGACCTCGACCCCCAGGGCAACGCCACCATGGGCTCGGGCATCGACAAGCGCACCATGCCGCTGTCGGTGTACGACGTGCTGCTGGAGTCGGCCTCGATCCGGGAGGCGGCCATCCTGGCCGACAAGTGCGGCTACCACGTGCTTGGCGCCAACCGCGACCTGGCGGGCGCCGAGGTGGAACTGGTCGAGGTCGAGCGGCGCGAAAAACGCCTCAAGCAGGCCCTGGCCGACGTGGACGGCGACTACGACTTCGTGCTCATCGACTGCCCGCCGTCGCTGAGCATGCTCACGCTCAACGGCCTGTGTGCGGCGCACGGCGTCATCGTGCCCATGCAGTGCGAGTACTTCGCGCTCGAGGGCCTGACCGACCTGGTCAACACCATCAAGCAGGTGCACGCCAACCTCAACCCGGATCTGCAGATCATCGGTTTGCTGCGCGTCATGTTCGATCCGCGCATCACCCTGCAGCAGCAGGTGTCCGACCAGCTCAAGGGCCACTTCGGCGACAAGGTGTTCAACACCGTGATCCCGCGCAATGTGCGCCTCGCCGAGGCGCCCAGCTACGGTCTGCCGGGGGTGGTGTTCGATGCGTCCGCGCGCGGCAGCCAGGCGTTCCTGGCTTTCGCGCAGGAGATGGTCGATCGCACCCGGGGCAGGTGAGGTGAGTGCACACATCAGCCATGAACCCCGTCAAGCCTGACCATGTCCTGATCCTGCCGGGCTGGCAGAACAGCGGCCCCGACCACTGGCAAAGCCGCTGGGAGGCGCTGCACGGTTTTCGTCGCGTGGACCAGCACGACTGGATGCGCCCGCGCCGTGGCGACTGGATCGCCCGGCTGGAGGATGTCATCCTGGGCGGCACGGGCGGTGACGGCTCGGTGGTGCTGGTGGCGCACAGCCTGGGCTGCCTGCTGGCGGCGGCCTGGGCCCAGGTCTCGCGCAGCACCGCACGGGTGCGGGGAGCGCTGCTGGTGGCGCCCGGTGACGCCGAACGCGAGGAACTGCGCGGCGTGCTGCCGAGCTGGTCGCCCATCGTGCGCGAGCGGCTGCCGTTTCCGGCCATCCTGGTGGGTAGCCGCAACGACCCCTACTGCAGCGTCGGGCGGGCCGAGGGCCTGGCTGGGGACTGGGGTGCGCGCTTCGTCGATCTCGGCGAGCGGGGCCACATCAACGCCGAATCGGGGCTGGGCGACTGGCCCGAAGGGCTGGCGCTGCTGCATGAACTGACGACACTGCAGAAGGAACACTGAAGCACATGGCCACGAAAAAACCCAAGGGCCTCGGCCGCGGCCTGGAAGCCCTGCTCGGCCCCAAGGTCGATGACACCGCGTCTGCCACCGGCGCCAGCGCCGACGGCACACCCCGCACCCTGCCGCTGGACCGCATGGTCGCTGGCGTCTACCAGCCGCGCACGCGCATGGACGAGGGCGCGCTGTACGAGCTGGCCGAGTCGATCAAGGCGCAGGGCGTCATGCAGCCGATCCTGGTGCGCCAACTGGCCGATGGACCGAACGCGGGCCAGTACGAGATCATCGCCGGTGAGCGGCGCTTCCGGGCCTCGCAACTGGCCGGTCTGACCGAGGTGCCGGTGCTGGTGCGCGACGTGCCCGACGAAGCGGCCGCCGCGATGGCGCTGATCGAGAACATCCAGCGCGAGGACCTCAACCCGCTGGAAGAAGCCCAGGGTCTGCAGCGTCTGGTCCGGGAGTTCGGTCTCACGCACGAGCAGGCCGCGCAGGCCGTGGGGCGTTCGCGCAGCGCCGCCTCGAACCTCCTGCGCCTGCTGCAGCTGGCCGAGCCGGTGCAGACCATGCTCATGGCCGGGGACATCGACATGGGTCACGCGCGCGCGCTGCTGGCGCTGGAGAAGGTGGCCCAGATCACGGCGGCCAACCAGATCGCGGCCCGGAAAATGTCGGTGCGCGAGGCCGAAAGCCTGGTCAAGAAGCTGGGCGCCGAATTCAACCTGGTGCCGCAAAAGCCCAAGAAGGAAAAATCGCGCGACATCCGCCGTGTCGAGGAGGAACTGGCCGACCTGCTCACGGCCGAGGTCGAGGTGCGCATCAAGAAACGCGTCAAGCGCTACGGCCGCCTCGAGGACATGGGCGAGCTGGCGATCCAGTTCGGCTCGCTCGAAGAACTCAACGGCCTGATCGACAGGCTGAGAGGCCAGTAGGCGACCAAGAAAAAGGCACGCCGCAAGCGACGTGCCTTCAAGCGGGGACAAGCCGCGTCAGCGGCGCAGGGGGGTGTGCTTAATTCCCCACCTTGAGCTGGCCGCCGCGGCCCAGGCCGCCCTTGACCTCTTGCGCCTTGTAGTTGCGCAGCGAGATCACCATGTTGTTGTAGGCGTCGGTGAAGGCCGCCACCGTGGCCTTGCCGGCCGGGGTGCGCGAGAAACCGCCCAGCGTGCCACCGGCGCTGGGGCCGAAGGCGCCGAGCGCGGCACCCCAGTTGGTGGCGGTGGAATTGCCCTCGGAAATCGCGATCTGCACGCCCGAGCGGATGTCGAACATGGTCAGCGTCACGACGGAGGCCTTGCTTTCGAGTGAGCCGGCCAGCACGGCAAGGTTGCGGTTGCGTCCACCCAGCAGGCCACCCAGGCCAGCGGCCAGACCGCCGGTGGATTCGTTGTCGATGATGATGGCCGGCTCCAGGTAGTAGTCGGCCGCGACGCGCTGGCCCTTCTGCTGGTTCGAGCCGGCACGGAACTCGCCCGAGTTGCGCTGCTTGTCGGTGATGCCGCTGATCTTGCTCTCGGTGCGGGCGTTGCCGATCGAGGTGATCACGAAGCAGTTGGACTGCTGCACGGCCAGGCGGATCAGCGGTTCGATGGTGGTGACCTGGGTTTCACGGCCGAAGGAGGCATACCACTCCTTGCCGCGGCCGTCGTCGACCGCCAGCGTGCCCAGCGGCTCGCTGCAGCGCTCGAGGCTGCTGTTGGCGTTGACACTGGACGCCCCTGCGGCCGCGCCCGTGGCGGCCGTGGCGTTGTTGCCGGTGGAGACGATGCCGCCGCTGCCCGGTGTCACGCAACCGGCCAGGGCCAGGGATGCTGCCAGCGCAGCCAGTTTGAGAGTGGTCTTGGACATGAGTGTTCTTTCTCTTGTTGGGTTGGACGAACGAAAGGAAATGGTGGCTCAGCGCTGGTGCCAGCCGGAGGAGCGCCACACCCAGAAGTAGGGCGCGTTGCTGTACCAGTCGCTCCATGACTTGCGCTGTTCCTCGCGGATCCGGTACAGGCGCTGTTCGTCCTGCTTGGCTGCCTGGGCGTCGGCCAGGAGCTTTTTCGAGTCGCGGTAACCTTTGGCGGCGGTACGGGTCAGCCAGCCCTCGGCCTCGACAGGGTCGGCACCCATCTCCTCGAAGCCCAGCAGGTACAGGCGGCCCAGCGCGTACTGGGCCTCGATGTGGCCTGCCTCGCCAGCCCGGCGCATCCACTGGATGGCCTGGTAGCTGTTGCGCTCGACGCCATCGCCGCGCAGGAAGCGCAGGCCCAGGTCGTAGGCGGCCTTGGGATTCTGTTCGGCCAGCGTGATCAGTGCCTGCAGGCGCTGCGCAGCTTCGGGGTCGGACGGCGCCCCCTGGAAGGTGGCGGTGTGGCGTGGCACGTCGGCACAACCATGGCTGTCGCACAGACGCACGGTGTCCTGCGGGGGCACGGTCTGACTGGCTGCGGACTGGGGTGCGCAGGCGGTCAATGCCGCCATGGCAGACAACGCCAGAGCCAACGCCGATGGAACAATGCGCATCACCTCTCCTCACCTCTTGTCGGGTTGCTTGCCTTCATGATCAGCGAAAAAGTATACCTGTCGCCCGTGAAACTTCCCACAGGGGGAGGCTGGCCTAGTATCAAAGGGTAAAAATCTTCCCCGGATTGAGGATGTTGTCGGGGTCCAGCGCCCGCTTGATGGTGCGCATCATCGCGACGGCGCCGTCGCCGGCCTCGGCACGCAGGAAGTCCATCTTGTGCAGACCGATGCCATGTTCACCGGTGCAGGTGCCGCCCAGGCGCAGGCTGCGGTGCACCAGCTGGTGGTTGAGCTGCTCGGCCAGGCGGTGCTCTTCGGGCTTGTCGGGGTCGATCAGGTAACCGAAGTGGAAATTGCCGTCACCCACGTGGCCGACCAGGAAGTAGGGGATGCCCGAGGCGTCGGCCTCGGCCACCGAGTCGAGCAGGGCGTCGGCCAGGCGGCTGATGGGCACGCAGGTGTCGGTGCTGATGGCGCGGCAGCCGGGGCGGCTCTGCACGGCGGCGAAGTAGGCGTGGTGCCGCGCGGTCCACAGGCGCGTGCGCTCCTCGGGCGTGGTGGCCCACTCGAAGTCGTTGCCGCCGAATTCGCGGGCGATGTCCTGCACCGTCTCGGCCTGTTCCTGCACGCTGGCCGGCGAGCCGTGGAACTCCATCAGCAGCATGTGCTGCTCGCGCAGCGACAGCTTGCTGTGCGCGTTGACCAGGCGCACCGTGTTGGCGTCGATCAGTTCGCAGCGTGCGATCGGCACGCCCAGCTGGATGATCTGGATGACCGTGCGCACCGCCGCCTCGATGGTCGGGAACGAGCAGATCGCGGCAGAGATGGCCTCGGGCAGCGGGTAGAGCCTGAGGGTGATTTCCGTCATGACGCCCAAGGTGCCCTCGCTGCCGACCATCAGGCGGGTGAGGTCGTAGCCGGCGCTGGACTTCCGGGCGCGGGTACCGGTGCGGATGACTTCGCCCCGGGCGGTCACCACCTCGAGGGCCAGCACGTTGTCGCGCATGGTGCCGTAGCGCACGGCGTTGGTGCCGCTGGCGCGCGTGGCGCACATGCCGCCGATGGAGGCGTCGGCACCGGGGTCGATCGGGAAGAACAGGCCTTCGTGCTTGACGGCCTCATTGAGGGCCTTGCGCGTGATGCCGGGTTGCACCGTCACGGTCAGGTCCTCGGCGTTGACCGACAGGATCTGGTTCATGCGGCTGACATCGATGCTGATGCCGCCCTGGATGGCCAGCAGGTGGCCTTCGAGCGAGGAGCCGACACCGAACGGGATCACCGGCACCTTGTGCCGGGCGGCCAGTGTCACCGCATCGGCCACATCCTGCGTGGATTCGGCAAACACCACCGCCGCGGGCGGGGGGACGTCGAAGATGGACTCGTCACGGCCATGCTGCTCGCGCACCGCCAGCGCCGTGGAGCATTGCGTGCCGAAGCGTGTTTGCAGGGCCCCGATCAGGGCGTCGGGCACCTCGCGCAGCTGCACGGCGGGCGCCAGGTGGTCGTGGTCGGCGGGAGCGTTCATGGGGGTCTCCTGAAGGGCGCCTGGTCTGGCCGCGGGGCGCGCAAGATAATGGCCGATTATCGACTTTGCGCCGTCCGCCCACCAGCGTGCGGTGGCGCTTTCCAAGGACAGGACCATGGGCAACCGACTCACACAGATTGCCACGCGCACCGGCGACGACGGCACCAGCGGCCTGGGCGACAACACGCGCCTGCCCAAGCATCACCTGCGCTTTCAGGCCCTGGGCGATGTGGACGAACTCAATTCGCATATCGGCCTGTTGCTGTGCGAGGAATTGCCGGATGGGGTGCGCGCGTTGCTGGTGGCCGTCCAGCACCAGTTGTTCAACCTTGGCGGCGAGCTGTCCATGCCCGGCTACGAACTGCTCAAGGACGATGCGGTGCTGGCCCTGGACGAGGCGCTGGCCGGGTACAACGCCGCCTTGCCGCGGCTCAAGGAGTTCATCCTGCCGGCGGGCAGCCGGGCGGCATCGCAGGCCCATGTATGCCGTACCGTGGCGCGCCGCGCCGAGCGCACCGTGGTGGCGCTCGGTCAGGCCGAGGCGCTGCGTGCGCTGCCGCGCCAGTACCTCAACCGCCTGTCGGACCTGATGTTCGTGCTCGCGCGCGTGCTCAACCGCATGAACGGCGGCGACGACGTGTACTGGAACAGCGAGCGCCTGGCCCGCCAGGGCGACGGCGCGCCATGAGCGCCGGCCTGCGCCGCGGGGCCGCGGTCACCGCGCTGGCGGCCGCCGCCGCCGGGCTGGCGCAGGCCCAGGCCTTGCCATCGGCGCACGAGACCCGGCTGCTCTGCGAGGTGGTCTACCTGCCCGCGCGCACCACCTGGAACCGCACGGTGGCGATCAGCGACGACGGACACCGTGTCCTCACCGTGCAGGTGGATGGCATACCCGTGTACGCGTTCGCCGTGCGCGGCACGCTGATCCTGACCGCGCTCGACAACGAACGCATCCTGGTCGATACCGCCGGACCGGTCTGGCGCAGCGATTTCCGCGGTGCGGCCAGCGGCCAGGGTCGCTGCGAGCGGGTGGACTGACCGCCCCACGCCCCGCCGCGGCGCGGGTCGTGGATTCCCCGGGCACGGCCGGTTTTCTGGCCCAGTTTTTGATCTGGCTCAAATTCGCGCCCAGAAATAGGAAACATACTGCATTTTCTCGTTCGTCACATGCATCAAAATGCACTTACCCCCGAGGAGAATGCCATGAGCTCATTGAATACCGATAGCCTGGTCGAAGACCGCGAATCCGTCGTCAGCGACAAATTTGTCGAGGTCAATTACGACGATGCCATCCCCAACAACGTGGACCTGTCCAGCGACCGCCAGCTGCTGCGTGCCCTGGAGAGCTGGCACCCGAAGTACATCGACTGGTGGAAGGAAATGGGTCCCGAGGGGTTCCAGGATGCCGAGGTCTACCTGCGCACGGCGGTGGGCGTGGACCCGGCCGGCTGGGCCAAGTTCGGCTATGTGAAGATGCCCGAGTACCGCTGGGGCATCCTGTTGGCGCCCAAGGTGGAGGGGCGCACCATCCCGCACGGCAAGCACAAGGGCGAGCCGGCCTGGCAGGAGGTGCCGGGCGAGTACCGCTCGCTGCTCAAGCGCCTGATCGTGGTGCAGGGCGACACCGAGCCGGCCAGTGTCGAGCAGCAGCGCTACCTGGGTGCCACCGCGCCCAGCCTGTACGACATGCGCAACCTGTTCCAGGTCAACGTGGAGGAAGGCCGTCACCTGTGGGCGATGGTCTATCTGCTGGTCAAGTACTTCGGCAAGGACGGCCGCGAGGAGGCCCAGGCCCTGCTGGAGCGCCGCAGCGGCCAGCAGGACAACCCGCGCATCCTCGGCGCCTTCAACGAAGAGACGCCCGACTGGCTGAGCTTCTTCATGTTCACCTACTTCACCGACCGCGACGGCAAGATGCAGCTGGCCGCGCTGGCCGAAAGCGGCTTCGATCCGCTGAGCCGCTCGTGCCGTTTCATGCTGACGGAAGAGGCGCACCACCTGTTCGTGGGCGAGACCGGCGTCGGCCGCACCATCGAGGCCACCTGCGCCGCGATGAACAAGGCCGGCATCACCGACCCCTACGATGTCGAGCGTATCCGCGCCCTCGGCGTGGTCGACCTGCCGCTGCTGCAGCGCAAGGCCAATTTCCACATGAGCGTGACGCGCGACCTGTTCGGCTCGGAAATCTCGTCCAACGGCGCCGAGGCCTTCAGTGCCGGCCTCAAGGGGCGCTTCAACGAGGCGAAGCTGGATGACGACCACCAGCTGCAGGACGCGACCTACCCGGTGCAGCGCGTGGTCAATGGCCAGATCGTGACGGAGGATGTGCCGGCGCTGCGCGCCATCAACAGCCGCCTGCTGGACGATTACATCGCCGATTGCCAGGGCGGCATCGACCGCTGGAACAAGATCATCGAGAAGGCCGGTATCGACTTCAAGATCACCCAGCCGCACAAGGGCTTCAACCGCAAGATCGGCGAGTTCGCCGGCCACCACATTAGCCCGTCGGGCGAGGTGCTGGGCGCCGAGGTCTGGGCCGCCAGCCAGCACGAATGGCTGCCCAATGCCGAGGACCTGCAGTTCATCGCCTCGCTGATGAAGCCCTGCCACCAGCCGGGCCAGTACGCCAGCTGGATCGCGCCGCCGCGCATGGGCATCAACCAGCAGCCGGTGGACTACGAGTACGTGAAGATCGACTGACGGGGCCCGGCCCCGGCGCCTGGGCGCGCTCAGGTGCCGCGGCGCAGCGGCACGACCTTGTCCGCGGCATCGGGCGCCGGCGGACGGGGCAGCGCCCAGTGCGATGGCAGGGCGTGCAGCACGGCCCGCGCGTCCAGCGAGCGGATGGGCACCGCGTTGTCCATCGGGATGCGGTCGTGCGCCTGCAAGGCCATGTAGCGCAGCGCGCTCACGCGCAGGAAGGAGGCGAAGTTGCCGACCTCGCCCCGGGCCTCGACCAGCTCGTCGTAGAGCTTCTCGATCAGTTGCACCACGCCCATGCCGTCGCGCTGGCCGATCTCGGCCAGCACGTTCCAGTACAGGTTCTCGAGCCGGATGCTGGTGACCACGCCGTGCAGCCGGACCGAGCGGGTCCGGCTGGCGTAGCTGTCAGGGTCGGCGCTGATGAAGATCTCGCACATCGCTGTACTCCGGCGCGGCCGCGCGGCGCGCATGGACGGGGGAGTCGGCATTGTCCATCGCGCGCGCCGCGCCGTCAGCCCAGCAGCTGGAGGAACTGCGCGATCCAGGCCGGGTGGGCGGGCCAGGCCGGCGCGGTGACGAAGGGGCCGTCGGTCACGGCCTGGTCGACCGCGATGTCGGCATAGGTGGCGCCGGCCAGCTCGACCTCGACCCGGCAGGCGGGGTAGGCCGAGATGGTGCGGCCCCGGATGTCGCCGGTGGCGGCCAGCAGTTGCGCGCCGTGGCAGACGGCGGCCACCGGCTTGCCGCTGCCGGTGAAGTGCTTGACCATGGCGACGACGGCGGGGTAGGTGCGCAGGTACTCGGGCCCGCGGCCGCCGGGGATCACCAGGCCGTCGTAGGTGTCCGGCTTCACGTCGGCGAAGCTGGCGTTGAGCGTGAAGCGGTGGCCGGGCTTCTCGCTGTAGGTCTGAGCGCCCTCGAAGTCGTGGATGGCGGTGAGGATGAAGTCGCCCGCCTTCTTGTCGGGCGCGACGGCGTGCACCGTGTGGCCCACGGCCTGCAGCGCCTGGAACGGGACCATGGTCTCGTAGTCCTCGCAATAGTCGCCGCAGATCATCAACAGTTTCTTGCCCATGCTGGTTTCCTCGTTCGGGTGGTGGGGATCGAGCAGGCATTGTTGATGGCCGGCGCCGGGGCGGGGTAACAGCCCGCTGTTGCGGGCATGCGGGTTTGCCCGGGGCGGCGTCTACCGGGGTGCGAGCACCGCCATCGTGATCCGCGAGACGCAGGTGGGTTCGCCGGCCTCGTTGCGCAGGTCGATCTGCCAGACCTGCGTCGTGCGGCCGATGTGGACCGGGCGGGTGGTGCCGGTGACCCAGCCCGAGGTCGCGCCCTTGAGGTGGTTGGCGTTGATGTCCAGGCCCACCGCGCGGTGCCCGGGCGGGCAGCTGAAGGCGGCGCCGCAGCTGCCCAGGGTTTCCGCCAGCACCACGCTCACGCCGCCATGCAGCAGGCCGTAGGGCTGCCGCGTGCGGGTGTCGACCGGCACGCGCGCGGTGATGAAGTCGTCGCCCACCTCCAGGAACTCGATGCCCAGGTGCTGCACCGCGGTGCCCTGGTGGATGCCGGCGAGGATCTCGACCGAGATGTCCTGTGTCCAGATGCGCGCCATGGGTCAGGCCTTCTTCTGGTGGCCCAGCAGCGCCCACAGCAGGATCGCGCCGAAGGTGGCGGTGCCGATGCCGCCGAGCGCGAAGTCGCCGAACTTGAGGGTGTAGTCGCCGGTGCCCAGGATCAGGGTGATGGCGGCCACCAGCAGGTTGCGGTTGTCGGAGAAGTCCACCTTGTTGTCGACCCAGATCTTGGCGCCGGCCACGGCGATCAGGCCGAACACCACGATGGACACGCCGCCCATCACCGCCAGCGGGATGGCCTGGATCAGCGCGCCGAACTTGGGCGAGAAGCCCAGCACGATGGCCATCAGGCCGGCGACCACGAACACCGCCGTGGAGTAGATCTTGGTGGCGGCCATGACGCCGATGTTCTCGGCGTAGGTGGTCACGCCGGTGCCGCCCGCGCTGCCCGCGATCACGGTGGCGATGCCGTCGCCCATGAAGGCGCGGCCCATGTACGGGTCGAGGTTCCTGCCGGTCATGGCGGTCACGGCCTTGATGTGGCCCAGGTTCTCGGCCACCAGGATGATGGCCACCGGCGCGATCAGCAGCATGGCGTTGCCCTGGAACACCGGCGCGCTGAACTGGGGCATGCCGAACCAGGCGGCGTTGGCGATGCCCGACAGGTCCAGCGGCTGGCCCAGGCCCAGGCCGTTGGCCAGCACGGCGTAGATGATGCTGGCGACGATCAGGCCCATGAGGATGAGCAGGCGCTGCACCATGCCGCGCGTGAACACGGCCACCAGCGCGACGCTGACGAAGGTGATGGCCTGCATCCACTTGTCGAAGTCGGTCGGCGCCATGTTCTTGATCGGCACGCCCGCCAGGTTCAGGCCGATCACGGCGACCACCGCGCCGGTGACCACCGGCGGCATGAAGCGCTCGATCCAGCCGGTGCCGATGGCCTGCACCACCGCACCGATGAGGAAGTAGACGACACCGCAGGCGATGATGCCGCCCAGGGCGACGCCGATGTGGGTGTTGGGGCCCTGGCCGCCGTAGCCGCTGGCCGCGATCACCACGCCGATGAAGGCGAAGCTCGAACCCAGGTAGCTGGGCACCTTGCCGCCGGTGATGAGAAAGAAGATCAGCGTGCCGATGCCGCTCATGAGGATGGCGACATTGGGGTCGAAGCCCATCAGGATGGGCGCCAGCACCGTGGCGCCGAACATGGCAATCAGGTGCTGAATGCCCATCATGCCGGTCTGCGGCCAGGGCAGCCGCTCGTCAGGCGCGATCACGCCGCCATCGGACAGCGTGCTGGCTGGTTTCTCGGTCCAGTGGAAAAGGCCCATAGGTTCTCACTCCGTCGTGGTGTTTGTAACGGCGTGATTGTCGAGGGAGCGAAGGCGCCCGCCAAGCGAAATCTTTCAGTGTCGCTTGGCTGCGCCAAGGGGGCGGCGCATTCGCACCGGTGTGGTGCCGGTGCGGGTTTCGTCTTCCGCGTGTTGCCTCGTTCTGGTGCTGACCAGGCCTTCATGGGTGCACGTGGTGCATGTCTTTGCGAGCAGGTGTTCGGGCGTCACCGTGGCGACCGCTGATGCGTGCTTACCCTGTGCCGGGGCAGTGCCGGCGTGGCTAGGCTCGGGCCCATGAGTGACCATCTGAAGCAGGCGCCGCGCACGCCGCAAATCCGCCACTACCAGGACTGGCTGGCCCGCGAACGGGGACTGGTCTTTGACAGCTACGACGCCCTGTGGCGCTGGTCGGTGACCGATCTGGACGCCTATTGGCAAAGCATCTGGGACTACTTCGACATCGAGTCCCCCACGCCGCACACCGCGGTGCTGGCGCGCAACGTGATGCCCGGCGCGCAGTGGTTCCCCGGGGCGCAGGTCAACATCGCGCGGCAGGTGATGCGTCACGTGGGGCCGGCGCACCAGGCGGGCTTTGCCGCCGTCATGGCGCGCAACGAGAAGGGGCGTCACACCGAGCTGTCCTGGCCCGAGCTGCGGCGCCAGGTGGCGGCGCTGGCGCTGCACCTGCGCGAGCAGGGCGTGCAGCCTGGCGACCGCGTCGCGGCCTACCTGCCCAACATTCCCGAGACCATCGTCGCCTTCCTGGCCGTGGCCAGCATCGGTGCGGTCTGGAGCGTGTGCGCGCCCGACATGGGCACGCATGCCGTGCTCGACCGTTTCCGCCAGATCGATCCGGTGGTGCTCATCGCGTGCGACGGCGTGACCTACGGTCACAAGGACCACGACCGCCTGGCCGTGGTGGCGCAGCTGCGCGCCGAGCTGCCGACGGTGCGGCACGCGATCCTGCACACCAACCTGGCCGACGATGACGGCGCGACGCAGGCGGCACTGGACGCGGCGGCGCCCTGTGCCCACTTCGCCCGCGTGGTGGCGCGCGACGACGCGGCCACGGCGGCCTTCGAGCCCGCGTGGCTGCCGTTCGACCACCCGCTGTGGATCGTCTATTCCAGTGGCACCACGGGGCTGCCCAAGCCCATCGTGCACGGCCACGGCGGCATCCTGCTGGTCATGCGCGCGATGGGGGCGCTGCACAACGACGTTGGCTGCAGCTATGACCCCGCCTACTGGGGCGAGCGTTACCACTGGTACAGCACCACCGGCTGGATCATGTGGAACGCGCAGGTGTCGGGGCTGCTGGGCGGGACGACTTGCGTGCTGTTCGACGGCAGCCCGGCCGGACCGCGCGAGGCCCCCGACTGGACCACGCTGTGGCGCTTCGCGGCCGAGACGAAGGTCAGCTTCTTCGGTGCCGGGGCCGCGTTCTACGCCAACTGTCACAAGGCCGGTGTGGACCTCGCCACCTGCGGCGACCTGTCGGCCATTCACACGCTGGGCAGCACGGGCTCGCCCCTGTCCGAGGAGGTCCAGCGCTGGGGCACGCACCAGTTCCGCCGCTTGCGAGATGCGGAGCATGAGGGTGGCGATCCGGCGCCGGGCCGCCCCAAGCCGGATCAGCCCCCCTGGGGGGCAGCGACCCGCGAAGCGGTGGAGCGTGGGGGTGGCGATCCGGCGCCGGGCCGCCCC
>Ga0265293_10010651_pt1 | contig 12785 bp, 15 predicted proteins | sample Munlanlewell138R_FD_192505 | JGI IMG/M metagenome (GOLD analysis project Ga0265293, IMG submission 192505) | Leachate microbial communities from a municipal landfill in Southern Ontario, Canada - Leachate well 138R | ecosystem: Engineered > Solid waste > Landfill > Unclassified | place: Canada... | reverse complement strand
AGTAACCACTGTTCACCCCGTGAACACCTAAACAGCAGTAACCACTGTTCACCCCGTGAACACCTAAACAGCAGTAACCACTGTTCACCCCGTGAACACCTAAACAGCAGTAACCACTGTTCACCCCGTGAACACCTAAACAGCAGTAACCACTGTTCACCCCGTGAACACCTAAACAGCAGTAACCACTGTTCACCCCCAAAACACCTAGAACACTAACAAAGCACTGTTTACTCCCAATGTTAATGGCCATTCAAACTGATCCCCCTAATTGGCCATTAATTTTGACCCACTTAATCCGTTTGGGCCGGTTTCGGGTTACTCCCTAAAAATACAAAACAGCTCCGTATCATCAGTCACTGCTGATGCAAAACACACTACATATAGGAGCTATATATGAGCCAGCAGCAAGCAACCATTGAACGCTACAAAGTGAACTTAGGTTCACTACGAAGTCAGATCGAGCTTAAATTACACACTTATCATGCACTTCGTGTATGGCAAGGTGGTCAACCCACCGGTAAACCCGGCTACACAGTTCCAAGCATGCAGCAGTATTTCGCTATCACAAACATGATCAGGTTAACCTCTGCGCGAGATAATCCATATGCGGACTGGTGGATGATCAAGATCGAAGAAAAGCTAGATCAAGCACAGCAAGAAATGAATGAGCTCTCTGCCATGCTGGAAAAACTTATCACAGCCGTGCCGGAACAAATCAGTATCACAGAAAACCTGAACCAAGAACCATTCATAACGCCTGTGTTCTGTAACAGTCACATGGGGTTTCGCGCGGTGTTCCTGCTCGAAGCATACGATGGCTTAGCTCGTAAAATTCTTCTGGCCAACCACGTGGGTCTCCTTTCACGTCGAGACATGGAAGGCTTTTTGGACCAGGGTGCTCACCAATTGCGCAGTCTCTTCGGACTCGCATTAACCTACAAAAACACGGGTGTAACCCGAGACGACATGGCGGCCAACAATGCAAGAGCACGAGAAGCTTTTGAGCGATTAGGTACACCACCAAGCGATATTCTTCAGGGAACCAGACGCAGTGAGTTTGCCCCAAACATCCAGCGCGACAATGCTGCAACATACGATGACGAAGCTGAAAAACTTGATGAGCAGCCCAAAGAGCAAGCTACTAGCAGCGACATAGAACTGCAGCAGTCCAAAAACGATAATCAGCAAACAACGTAACACAAGGAAAAAATATGACGGCCAAACAATCCCCCTACGACTACGTCGAACAAGCCCCCTACTACAAGGTCAAACATGCACCCTCCCTAAAAGGCCTTTTAAAGCCTTTTAAGGGTAAAGGGGACTATGTGGTTTTGGAGCAGCAAATGATCGAGGCTCGCGAGGGGATTGCCGCAATGATTGATGAGATTGTCGAGATGTGGGCCAAACCACCTTTCTCTCTTCTCGCAATACAAGCCGGTACCCAAGCATCACCTTCTGGAGCGCATCACTTGCGATGGCGTAGCCGTGGCCGGGCTCAACGCATGGGGTTCGGGGTCTGGGCCAAAGCAATGCAAGATAAACAAACTCCAGAAGATTTATTGGAGGAACTCTATTGGTTTGAAGCACTACGGTTACAAACCAATATGCAAATCAGCTGCTTAACATTTATTGCGAAGCAGGCGCGAGAGTGCCAGGAAAAAATGGACGAAGCCTTGGAAGTGTTAGCTCAGGCAAAACATGACAAAGCTGAAAAACTATAACTGCGGCAAAGTTTCCGAGCGGAAAGAATTCCGTCGGGTCGAAAACCATGGCAATCTCACGCTCTTTAAAACGATCGCCGACCCAATCAGCTTTCTTGGTATAACGAATCGCCGTATCAATCTTGTTAGCCAGCACTTCATCTTTACCAAAGTTGTCATACAAGGCGCGCTTGGCTGAAGTATCCAATGATTGAGGGTAATTGCTTTGACTCTGATTGGGCTGCACCACCTCTGAATTGCCAGAGTTTGCAGCTCTTTTAGGATGGCCGGTTGCAGCAATAAAATGCAGCTTTCAGTAGCCTGTGCAAAGGTTTATGCTAAGAGATAAGTATCAGGCAATATTCGGCCCTTGCCCATGATTCGACCCAAATCTTCGGGCATTTCTCGCCAACAGATCAGCTTAGATCGATCTGTTTTACTCAAGGCAAGTACGCTACCAATAGTCAAAAGCCTCCTTCCATCATGAGCGCCTCGTAATGACCAAAAACTGGCAAACCCCGGCATTGTTGGCGCTTACCCTGGTAGCTCTACCCAGTGGCTTGATTGCGCATGGCTTAGATAACCCGACGCTGGCAGCACAGTTGTGGAACTTCAGCGCGCTGGCAGTGGCGGCGGTACTGATACTCGAAATTATGCAGCGCCTGATTCGCCGTGAGGTGGGCGTTGACCTGATCGCCCTGCTGTCGATTACCGGTGCCATCTTGCTCGGTGAGGCACTGGTGGCGGCCGTCATTGCGGTGATGCTGACCAGTGGTCGCACCCTGGAGTTTTTCACCGAGCAACGTGCCGAGCGCGAACTGAAAAAGCTGATTGACCGGGCACCACGAATTGCATCACGCATGCTTGATGGCCAGTTGCAGCAGATCCCAATCGAGGAAGTAAAAGCCGGCGACCATCTGTTGGTGCGCATGGGTGAAGTGTTGCCGGTTGACGGTGTGCTGCTCTCGCCCACAGCTACTCTCGATGAGTCGGCCCTTTCCGGTGAGCCTTTGCCGGTCTCCCTGCAGGCCGGAGCGAGTATCCGCAGCGGCGGCGTGAATGTCGGCGCGCCCCTTGAGCTACAGGCCAGTCAGTCCGCCGCAAAAAGCACTTACGCCGGCATTGTTAGCATGGCGCAAGCGGCCAGTCAGTCCCGTGCGCCTTTTGCCCGTATGGCCGACCGTTATGCCCTAGCGCTGATCCCGTTAACTCTGTTGGTCGCCGGGTTAGCCTGGCTGTTCAGCGGTGATCCAATTAGGGCGCTTGCGGTGTTGGTGGTTGCGACGCCTTGCCCGCTGATTCTGGCGGTGCCGATCGCCATCATGTCGGGCATCTCGCGTTGTGCTAAGCGCGGCATTCTGGTCAAAGATGGGGCAACGCTGGAAGCCCTAGCCGAGGCGCAAGTGCTGTTCCTCGACAAAACCGGCACGCTCACCACTGGCCATGCCACGGTGCAATCCGTGGAGAGCAGCGGCGTGCATACCAAGGAGCAACTGCTGCATCTGGCGGCCTCGCTGGCCCAAGCCTCGCCCCATCCAATTTCCGCTGCAATTGTCAAGGCTGCCAGCAGTAACACAAGCCCCCTAAGCACGCCTGAGCAAGTGGTCGAGGTACCCGGCGCAGGACTGTCTGGAATGGTCGACGGCCATCGCGTAACGCTCGGTGCACATCACTTTGTTAATGCCAGCCAACCTACTCAGGCTTGGGATGATGGCATGCTTAGGCTCATGGATTATCAGGACTCCAGCGGCAGTTTTATTGGGGTGGATAGCGTGATGGCCGGCGCTGTGTTGTTCGCAGACCCGCTGCGCATCGAGGCGCCCAATGCCTTGCGACGTCTACGTCAGGCCGGTATCCGTAAAATCATAATGCTCACTGGCGACCGCGCAGAAACCGCACAGATGATCGGTTTAGCCGCCGGGGTCGATGAAGTTCATGCCGAACTTGATCCTGCAGCCAAGGTCGCTGCCGTACAACTGGGCCGGCAAAACGGCAAAACGCTGATGGTCGGTGATGGCATCAATGATGCCCCTGCACTGGCCGCCGCTGACGTAGGTATCGCGCTGGGGGCCAGAGGCGCGACCGCCTCCTCGGAAGCCGCCGGCGTGGTGTTATTGATCGATCGTTTGGACCGGGTCGCAGAGGGCATGCAAATTGCCAGTCGCTCACGCCTCATAGCCCGGCAAGGCGTGCTCGTCGGCATGGGCCTTTCGCTGCTGGCCATGTTCGCTGCGGCACTGGGTTATCTACCGCCGCTGGCTGGTGCGATTCTTCAGGAAGGGATCGACATAGCGGTGATCTTCAATGCCTTGCGGACACTGGGTGCGGGCTTCAATGCGAACGCTGCGATCAAGCTTCAAGGCAGCCACGTGGACGAACTCAAGCGTGAGCATGCTGATCTAGCCGAGCTGCTGGAGTCTGTAAACAACATGGCCAATGAATTCTCGACTCTGCCTATGGCGCAGGCCCAGAAGAAATTACAGCGTTTATTGACGATGCTCGAGACCAAGCTAATTCCTCATGAGCAGGCTGACGAGAGCGAGCTCTATCCGTTACTGGCACGGCATCTCAAGGGGGAAGACCCAATGGCTGCACTGAGTCATACCCACCGAGAAATCTTTCGTTTGGTCAAGCTGCTGGGCCGCATGAGCAGCGATTTTTCCGCTGATGGCGCAGCGTTGAGCCAAGATGAAATACGCCAGACATTGCTGCGCTTAGATACCGTACTGGAACTTCACTTTCAGTTGGAAAATGAGCTATTCCACAACCTCGACAATCGCTGAGCGTCCGCACCAGAACCACTTCACAATCAGCGAAAACGCACGCTATCTCGCAATGCTTTATCAGTTCGCTGCACGCAAGAATTGTCTCCATGCGTTTGCGGTGTGCTGAAGTATCAGTCAGCTTGGTGTATTCCCTGCAGCGCTGACCTTTATAGCGAAAGTCAAAAAACAGCAACCCATTTCTTGCATTAATACTAACCATAGTGAACCTCCTAGCGAATGCCCATCATTAGCATGTCACCGATTAATGGTAGAGAAAAAGCTAAAGATTGCGGACGTCGCTCGCGATATAGATATCAACAGAGGAACCATCACCAGGCTGTATCAAGAAATAGCAGTGCGTGTTGAGTTTGATGTGCTAGAAAAGCTCTGCGTGTATCTTGATTGCGATTTGTGTGATCGGTTAGATCTGATCAAAGAAGATCAGTAAGACGCGTAAAGAAGTAAAAGCTGTTCAAGAAAACTAGGCTTTCTGCGATTTAGGGGAGTGGCCGCTTTTTGGCAGTATGGCTTTGAGACAAAAACAAGCTGGTCTCAGTTTGGTCTCGATCTAGTCTCAAACCCAAAAAACAACTTTTGCGACCAATAAGGGGAAAGATCAAAATGGCCCGCCCTACAGGATTTGAACACCCTTAGGAGGGGAGGAATATCGACTTACCTAACATTAGATAAAAATACGTAAATATGCATAAAATACCAAAAACACGCTACAGCCTCAAAATCTACTCCGTTCCGCCCAATAAGCTGGAGAGCTGTCTACATTGTAAGCACCTAAACATCACACGGTGAACATCTAAAATCAGCAAACCACTGTTCACCCCGTGAGCACCCCAGAGCGCAAAACTGCTGTTAACACCTGCAGAAAACATAACCGCTGTAATGGCCCATTACTGTTACAGCGGAAAGCACTGTTTACACTATAAACACTCAGGGCAACTGCTACACGATGATCGCTCTTAGCTGTTCAAGTGCGCAGTGTAAGCACCACTTCTAAATGTAATAAGAAAATACCAAGCGATAACAATTGTTTGTGCAAATATTGACTGTACCCGCAATGTAGCTACAATGTAGGTACAGATAAGAGGAGGTATTATTATGTTAACCACTATGAATGCCGATGTGCGTAGTCGTGTGAGTGCTGATCTTAAGCAGGAAGCCGCAGAAGTCTTGCAGGGTTGTGGTTTGAATGTCAGCAGTGCAATCCGCTTGTTCTTGGAGCAAGTCGTTCAAGAGCAGAAGCTGCCTTTTGAGGTCAAACGTCACCCATCCGCAAAAATGAAAATAGCGCTGCAAGAAGCAAAGGCAATAGAGGGCATGTTTAGTAACATGGACGACATGATGTCGGAGCTGGATAGTGACCAAAAAACCAAGCAGTAAGCGAGCCAGTTTGCCTCGACAAGTGGGCTACACTCGCGAATTTAAAAAGTCTTGGGAGCGTTACAAGCGGGCTGGACAGCGAGATATGAACCTTGCCGTCACTGTAATGCAGATCATTTATGCTGGACAACCAATTCCGCCAGAGTACCTCGACCATAGCCTTTTAGGGGCCGAATGGGCGGGAACTAGAGAACTACATATTGGCGGTGATTTTTTATTGGTGTACCGATTATCTGATAAAGGCGACAGCGTGATATTTGTAGGTATTGGCACTCACAGCGAGCTATTTGGATAACGATACAATGAAGCAGAAGGAGTGACCACGATGGAAGTCAAATTCAGCCGCTACGACACAACGGACTATCTCAAGACCGAGGACGACATTACGGCCTACCTCGATGCTGTGATGGAGGACGGCGCCCCCGCACTGATCGCGGCGGCGCTCGGAGACATAGCCCGCGCCCGTAACCTTAGCCAGCTTGCCCGCGACGTTGGGATGAGCCGCCAAGGGCTGGACAAGGCCCTTTCAGGCGATGGCAATCCGAGCCTCACAACCGTGGTGAAAGTCGCCCAAGCGCTTGGCCTGCGGCTCGCTTTCAAACCGACCCACGGCGACCCCGAACCTACTGTCCTTTGATAGCCTACTAGCTACCAAGACTGACATTAGTGATGTAAAAGCTGCAAGACTTATGCTCACTTCCTGAACCATCCACAAAGCCCGCGTTACAGCGGGCTTTGTCTTTTAACACTGTTAAGGCCCTAAACACCAGTAAGCACTGTCTACCCCCGAAACACCCTGGAAACCAAAAAATACTGTTATGTGGGGGGGGGGAGCAACACCCCACACACTATAAAAAACGGTTTACAGTTCGCGGCGGAATAATTTCCGTTTTGTCTAAAATTAATTCCGTTCCGCCGCAGTAACTCAACATTGACTAAAGCCAACCTATCAATGATTAATCCGGTTAATTCAGTATCGGGTTAACACTCACAGTACATCACCTCTTGTTGCAAGCTCTTGTACTCATACATTGCAAAGAGGATTTTCAGATGGCTCTTAGTGTTAATAAAGTTCAACTTATAGGCTATGTAGGCGGTGATCCAGCCACCCATGTGGCTACAAGCGGCACAGCAATTACAAACTTCTCACTAGCAACTGGTGAGTCATGGACAGATAAAAACACAGGTAAAAGACAAGAACGGACCGAATGGCACCGGGTCACATGCTTTGGAAAAATCGCTGAAATCATAGCGCAGTACGCAAAAAAAGGGAGCCGCATATATGTCGAGGGCAAAAACCGCACTCGGGAGTGGACTGACGATCAAGGGATTAAACGTTATACAACCGAAGTGGTCGTTGATTTAAGCGGTCAGGCAATTGTGCTGGACCCTCGTGGTGAAGGCAGTGATGGTGTTGATGCCCGTGCGCAAAATCAGTACGCGTCCTACAGGCAAAACACTCCGAATGATAAAGCCGCACCTGCTGGTAGTGCTCACCCCCCGGAAATTGATCCAAGTTTTGACGATGACATTCCGTTTTGACGGTTACCAAATTCACAGCGCTCTCTATTGTCGATCTTGAATTGGCCGGCAATAGAACCGCTGCTCTTGGCCACAACTACAGAATCCAAGACAAGGGGGTAGGTATGCGTTTTAACCGCATAGCCCTGCATGTTAACTGTCAGCGGAACGCCTATGAGCCATAGAGCTTTATTGATTTTACCAAAGAAGACGATACAAAAACTCTATGCCAAATGGGTCAACCTTCGCTTAAAGTATTTCCAGTGAGTCATTCATGAGATTATTTCTATGTGAGAAGCCTAGCCAGGGCCGCGATATCGCCAAAAGCCTTGGCGCAACAAAGCGCGGTAACGGCTATTACGAAGGTGCTGGCTCCGTTGTTACCTGGTGCATTGGACACTTAGTTGAGACGGCACCACCTGAAGCCTACGATGAGGCATTGAAAAAATGGTCTCTCCAAACATTACCTATTGTGCCCAAAGAGTGGCAATTGGTTGTAAAGAAATCCACTGCCAGTCAGTTCAAAGTGGTCAAAAGCCTTCTATCAAAAGCCACAGAACTGATCATAGCCACCGACGCTGATCGCGAAGGTGAAATGATTGCAAGGGAACTGGTGGACCTATGCAACTACCGAGGTCCAATTAAACGCCTATGGTTATCTGCTCTCAACGATGCATCCATTCAAAAAGCACTGAGCCAGCTCAAGCCAGGCCACGAAACTGAATCCTTATATTATTCAGCCGTGGGCCGGTCACGGGCTGACTGGCTTATTGGAATGAATCTGTCACGACTGTTTACATTGCTAGGTCAGCGAGCAGGCTACCAAGGCGTGCTATCGGTCGGCAGAGTACAAACGCCAACGCTTAAACTAGTTGCAGACAGGGAGAACCAGGTCAAGAATTTTGTACCTGTTCCATTCTGGGACCTAGACGTAATCCTGCAATCTGAGTCTGGTGGTGTTGTTTTTGCAGCGCGCTGGCAATGCCCAGAAGACCTGGCTGATGAGGCTGGTCGATGCATCAATCAAGCTGATGCAATAACGGCTGAGCAACAGATCAGAAATGCCGCGCAGGCGACCGTGCAGCAGTTGAAAACAGAGCGCAAGAAGGAGCAACCACCATTACCTTACGAACTGGGCGAACTGCAAAAGATATGCTCTAGCAAATTTGGTTTGGGCGCACAAGCTACACTAGACACAGTTCAATCGCTGTACGAAACACACAAAATCGTCACTTACCCTCGGGTGGATACCGGATATCTGCCAGAAAATATGCACAGTGAAGCGCCTGCAATTCTTCGGGCAATGCTCCAGTCAGACTCTCAGCTTGGCCAGCTCATGACACAGTGTAATTCGGAGCTGAAATCACCCGCATGGAATGATGCTAAAGTCACAGCGCACCACGGCATTATCCCTACTGCTGAAGTCGCTGAACTGAGTAAATTATCTCTAGTCGAGCGCGGTGTGTATGACCTTATTAAAATACGCTACCTAGCCCAGTTTTTCCCGCCTCATGAGTTCGATAAAACCGAAGCCATTTTTACTGCTGCTCGATACACCTTGAAGGCTGTTGGTAAAAAAATCGTGGTTCCAGGCTGGCGAATCACCTTGCTCAAGAATAACGAAAATAACGACCAAGATGACGATTTGGCCAACAAAGACGATGATGCTGGGCAAGAATTACCGCAACTTACTGAGGGTCATGCCTGTCCAGTGATTGACTGTAGAATTGACGCAAAAAAAACGAAGGCTCCCGCGCTGTTTACAGAAGGCACACTTATTGAAGCAATGAAACAGGTCAGTCGCTATGTCACAGACCCAAGACTAAAAGCAAAACTACGGGAAACCACAGGTATCGGAACCAACGCTACCCGAGCTGGAATTATCAAAAGTCTATTGGATCGAAAGCTCCTGCTGCAAAAAGGTAAACGTCATCTCATTGCAGCCAGTGAAGCGCATGACCTACTTGCTGCAGTCCCTGCAGCGATTTCTAACCCAGGCACAACAGCCATTTGGGAGCAGGCTTTAGATATGGTTGAGTCAGGCGAACTCACCCTAGATGACTTTGTGACCAAGCAATCAACATGGATTGCAGGCATCGTTAACAAATATCAGCAACAACCATTCAACATCAAGATAACCGTTGAAAAAACACCTGATTGCACTTTATGTGGCAGCCCTACAAGGCGACGCCCTGGTAAAAATGGAGACTTTTTCGGCTGTAGCAAATACCCAGAATGCAAAGGCATCATAAATATTGAGCCGAAGAAAAAATCAAAGCAAGCATACAAGAAAAAGGGCTAAGTAATGCAAGCCGCCAACCTGAGTGTTGTCAGTTAGAATTTTATGAATGATAATGAGAGCGTTAAACTGCTTGACCGCATTGTCAGCTACAACGCGGTAACACTCGTTCCTAACGGCATGAGTGTTTCTCCAAAAAAGCTGAGTACCTGGGAAGATCAGCGCGTTGCTAGGGGTAGTGATGCCGGGTTTCTATTACCACGTTAACACCGTTAATTTTTTACTCTTTAGCATGATTCCAGCAAATGTTCAGACTGTTTTGCCAAACAGAACCGTGCGAACATTTGCTTGATCATCACAGTCATTGCCTCGCCCAGGTGAAAGGGCAGCCATTTGTGCAGGGATCTGCGCCGACTTGCTGGAAACAGACAAGAATTTGAGACGGGTCACTATAAGTCTCATGCTGGAAAAAGCTTTTAAAGGGGAGCCAAAATCCACCCTGTGACCAGGTAAAAAAACACTATGATCTGAATCAAGCCAGAGCATACACCAGTCAAAAAATACAAATCCCGCTGGATGATCAAGCCGAAAGGCTAAGTCATCCAGCGGGATTTTTTTGTGCGCTAAACAAGCCAATATCGTTTGACTTTATAATCCAGCTACCATAGTGTTTTAGACTTGTTTCGTTAGTCGTTGACTGACAACAAGCCCCAAGCCTACGTACATCATGAAAGACTAGGCGCTCACGACATGAGTTGATGTTAAATCTTACCTACCCTTGCGGAGAATACACTCCGCAAGGGACTCGTGTCTTTTCTCCGCATTTATTCACAATTCGGGGAAAAGACATGAATAATCTGGATATCGAACTCATCGAGTTCCGCGCACAGCAAAACCCAACCGCTGATAACCTGATGCTACTTGCCGGCGCAAAACTGTTTTCTGGTCAAGAGCAAGCTGCCTTTACGATTGCTTCTAAAGCAGCCTACGAATACAGATCCGGAGAAGCGTACAGCTTTATCGGTGAATGCCTGATTCAGGGTCGTGGTGTTATTCGCGACTTGGAAAAAGGCATTAAAGCTCTACAAAGAGCTATTTCTTTGGGTGATGAAATTGCCCCCATGATCTTGCAGCGCCTCCATAAGGTAGCTGCGTAAATCACTAAAAAACCCGCTTCGGCGGGTTTTTTAGTGGCTGAAAATGGGTCAAAAAATCCTTTAACTTTTAACACTACCAACGTCTAGACAATCGTTACCAGCTGACCTATCATTTTTGCGTATCTTGCGATCGTTGATCAGCAATACGCCACAAGCCGTGTACATGATGCAAATCGGCGCTCACATTGTGAGTTCATGTTAAACCTACCTACCCATGGCGGAGAATTCACTCTCCGTCAGGACAAGTGTTTCTCCGCCTTTTGCTTTTTGGAGAAACACCATGCAAAACCAACTTTTTGATTTCAAAAAAATCTGCTCGTCCGACCCTCTAGGTTTCATAAAGCCAAGTAGCATCATGGATTTTAAAGATCCGGTTGTTAAATGGATTGATGAAAACACAACTGTTGTTGGCTACCTGTCAGATGACCATAACTCCTCCAACCCTCTTGAGGATATGGACGGCTATGGTTTCATCTATACCGCTCGTGACCAAACCCAAGAATTCAACTCGGTGCTTGGGTTGGATCAATACGGCTCTGCTGATACGGATCTTGTTAGCGACCACCCATTGCTTAGGCGTAGGTGGGTAGCAGCTGCAGTAAGCTCTGAAGAATTTCAGGTTTATTGCCAAGCTACTGCTGGCTGTAAAAAGTTCAGCGATGATTACTATCGGGGTCGAGCTCAACGCTATTGGCGCGAAAACCACAACAATTACTCTTACTACCCTCAATCAGCTATTTATGATTTTGGGTTCTCAGGACGCGTGTTACGCGAGCTATGGAGCGAGCTGAGAGCTGACCGTGACAAGTCAATTGGCGATCCTGATTCAGTTGTACTCGATTGCTATGAACACGGTGGTTGCTCTTGGTCTTTGGCCGGTAGTGGTAACCAGTGTCGCTGGGATACGTCTTCAGGCGCTGGAGTATGGATTCCAGACTCTGAGACGCGACTGGAAATTGACCGGCGTGCAAAAGTCTACACCTTTGGGTTTGTTGATTTCACAATCAATGAAGTGGGGGAAAAGATTTGGTTCGCTCTGATTGATAGTCAGTATCAACAGGGGGTCAAATCGAAGTCACCCTATTTCAAACAATGGAGCGAGGCTTTTGCTTGGCTAGAGCAGCAGGGTAAAACGCTAAAACTCAGTGCTTTAGGTACTAAGTCTGAACAACAGCGTTATGTCCGTATTGTTGCACGGCGCAGAGCAGCTATGGAATTGGCTGAATCAGCGCTCACTCTTTACAACGCCTGGGTCAATGGCGATGTGTACGGCACCGTTGTAGCAACGCTTAACCGTTGCAATCATGGCAGCTGGCATGCAGTCGACTCAGAGTCATGCTGGGGATATTACGGAAGTGAAGATTCGTACTCAGCCTTAAAATCTGACTTTGATGATGTGCTTGCGGATTACCGCCAACGATTTGTACCAGAACACTGTTCTCATTGGACGGAACCAAACACCGCACAGCACTAAAATTAAATCACCCTACCCCTATGCGGAGAACATTTCTCCGGCATCGGGTGTGTTCTCTGCTCTGTTTAATTGGAGAACACTATGACTCAATATGTCGCAATTTTTTCCAGAGAATACCGGCGATACTGGAGACAAAATCAAATGGGCTACACCGATCATCCAAAAGACTTTGGGTGGTGGCCTACTGAAGAAGCAAAAAAACTGATTGCTGGCATAGGTCAGGACAAAAAGTTGGAACTTGTGCCATATCAACCCTCTCGGCTACAGATCGTTTTACGTCAAAGCCGTAACTAACCCCCCCAAGCGGATAAACAGTGTCCGTTTGGATGCTGTTTCTCTGCCAAACTTGGAGAAACAGTATGAAAATCCTGAAAAAACTACTGTCGTATTTCTCTCCTGCTGCTTTAGAGCAACCACAAGAGCAGTGGCTTACCCCAGACGATATCCGCCGAATGTTCGGCAGACGTGAGCAGCAGTAAAACCCGTTATTTACACAGCCATCATAGCCTGCAAAACGCAGGTTATGATGCA
>Ga0265293_10010650_pt1 | contig 12787 bp, 8 predicted proteins | sample Munlanlewell138R_FD_192505 | JGI IMG/M metagenome (GOLD analysis project Ga0265293, IMG submission 192505) | Leachate microbial communities from a municipal landfill in Southern Ontario, Canada - Leachate well 138R | ecosystem: Engineered > Solid waste > Landfill > Unclassified | place: Canada... | reverse complement strand
GTCGAAGGGATAAGCTGCAAGTGGCAGTAGCTTGGCTTCATCTTCGGCAAACAGATCTTTAACCAGCCTCTGCAGTTTGTAATGCTCTTCTTCTAGACGGCTATCACAACGCAGGAGAAGTTCCTGATTATAGATTTTTAGATCAGCCATTTCCGGTACAGGAACAAAGAAATTGCGGCGACTGCAGCCCACAAAGTTTTCCACGGATCCTTTCTCATGACCTGCTGCCGGGTTGCAGAAATTGCTCTCAAAACCGAAATGACACTGGAGTCTGCGGAAGTTTTCTGTCAGCTCGCGTCCCCCGTGTGCCTTAATTTCTTTTACAGCTGTCGACATGTTGTCGAAGCGAATGACTGTGGGGACTCCGCCTACATGCTCAAATATTTCGATCATGCCCCGGGCAAGACACTCAAAGTCCTGACCCTTGAATAACTGAGTCCATTTGGCGTCAGAGTGTGGCAAGGTCATGCAAAAGTGATAGCCTTCATACTTGATACCACGTTCATAAAAGACGGTTTTGCCAAAATCGCCCTGTGCTTCTCCTGCAGGATGCAATAGAGGCAGGGACACCAGTTCCTGCTGAATCAATTCACGCCTCAGTTCAGCTACTAAATTACGGATACTTCGATCTGAGACATCCAGAATTAGGCCTTTCTTCGCTTGTTTCTTTTTAAGACGGTCATAAACCTTTTTTGCTGTATGACGCTGCTTTGGAGGCGCAGTTTCATCATCGAGCAACCACTGTCTCACTTGTTCGCGATATGCACCTGTTTTACTGCTGCGCCGCTGACGGATAGGAACTTCAATACTGAAATCTTCCTGTTCTACATAACGCTTTACAGTTTCCCGATCACGCCCGCTAAGACGAGAGATTTCTCGCATGCTCTTGCCTTCTTTGAAATACATTTCTCTGATATCATAAATTTGCTCCACTGTTAACATCTCCGTTCTTCCTTTCAGCTTTCGATACTAAAAGGATACCTGAGCGGGCAGTTGCAGTGGAGTTTTCATTTTCCGACTGGCTGGCCCAAGGTGGTCCCGCTGATGACAGAATTTCAGGTGATGGTCTATAAATGCACTGTCGGTAATTCTGCTGGAAGCTGCTGATGGAATCTTGAATTTTGAGATTTTCTTCAGACCGTCAGATAGTTAGACACCATAATATTCTTGGAAGATAATGCTCAGACAGTATTTAGATGACAAAAGAAAATCAAGATGGTGCCGGTGGCCGGACTCGAACCGGCACGGGGGTTTCCCCATCGCATTTTGAGTGCGACACGTCTGCCTATTCCATCACACCGGCATATGTCTTAAAAGAAATCGTCTCCCGGGGGAGACGATTTCTTCATGGTGGGGGAAGATGGATTCGAACCATCGAAGTCGTCGACAACAGATTTACAGTCTGCCCCCTTTGGCCGCTCGGGAACTCCCCCATGTAAAAAAATGATATTGTGGTGGGCCATCAGGGACTTGAACCCCGGACCGACCGGTTATGAGCCGGCTGCTCTGACCGACTGAGCTAATGGCCCGCGCAATCATTTTTGACGGCAACAAACAGAATTATAAGTAAGATAACAAGGTCTGTCAAGCCGATAAGAAAAAGCGCGTCCGCTTATTATTATCGGCATTGTATCATGTATAATCATACTGATTTATTAGCAGGCAGGAATAACCGTTCAGCTGTGGAGAAAGTCCAGACATAATTGCTTTCGTTACTGCTGCTATTATTGTTCGAAACTATGTGCCAAAATTACATAAATCGGTGTATCCTTAAGAGCAATCACAATGCACGCGAAGATATAATTTCCGGCTAAAGTATTAGCATGACTGAATAAATAGACTACTGATAAGGTGGTAGAAAAATGAGAAGACTCGGAATCATCGGAGGCATGGGCCCCTTGGCCGGCTGCGAATTTTATAGAATGTTAATTGAAGCAACTCCTGCCAAATGTGATCAGGATCATTTTGACGTGATCTTATCAGGTCACGCCAGTATACCGGATAGGACTGAAGCAGTAGAAAGTGGTGACGGCAGCAACTTGATAGCTGCTATTGCTGAGGATATTGAACTTTTTGCGCAAAACGAGATCGACCTGATAGCAATGACATGTAATACCAGCCATACCTTTTACAGGGAACTGCAGGAGATTAGCCCGATACCATTTTTTAATATGGTTAAGAATGCCGTTCACTTGCTGAAGGAAAATCATCCTGAAAGGCAGGTAACGCTTTTCTCAACGCGCGGCACATATGTCTCAAACGTCTACCTTGATTACGCAAAAGCTTTGGGGCTTGATTTGCGCTATCCCGAGGAAGAGGATAAAGACCTGGTTATGCGTTCAATTTATCATGTTAAAAAGACCCAGAAGACGCGTATCCCGCAGCTTGATTCAATCCTGGATAAATACACTGCTGATGAGGGTCTGGTCTTATTTGCGTGTACAGAGCTCTCGGTTCTTGACATAGCGGAAAAATACCATAATAAAGTAGCTGACTCAATGAAAATGATGGTGAACTCAGTTGTAAAGCTGATGACAGCAGATGAAAAGGGCTTTCAGAATATGCTGCCCCGCTACACAGGCGGTGTTGAATAAACACAGCCTAAGACATTTGACGGATAAGAGCATTACAATTAGAATGGATTAGCTCTTTATCGAGGTGTAGCGCAGTTGGTAGCGCGCTTGCTTTGGGAGCAAGATGCCGCAGGTTCGAGTCCTGTCACCTCGACCAGTTGCCTCTGAAGCTTCACTTCAGAGGCATTTTTTAAATCGAAAGCTTTCTTTCTGTTATGAGAGGAGAAATCAAATGGCCTTTAGTGAACTGAAGACTGCGAAGTTCTTTACACTGTCTCCTGATTCAATGTGTACTGAGTTTTTGTTGAAACACGAGTATCCGTGGCAGGCTTTGCCTGAGATCGGAAAGTTTATACTGGCACTTCAGCATAACTTGCCGCAAGATCAGTTCTATCAGTACGCGCCGGGTGTATACTTGGCAAAATCAGTTAAACTGTTTTCCTATGTTACGCTGCTGGCCCCAACTATTATTTGTGAAAATGTTGAGATAAGACCCGGTGCCTTTATACGGGAAAATGTTTTTGTCGGGCCCGGAAGCGTGGTGGGCAATTCTACAGAGTTGAAGAACAGTATTTTTATTAATAATGTACAAGCCCCCCATTACAATTATATCGGTGACAGCATACTTGGCAGTGGCACACATTTTGGCGCAGGTGTTATCACATCAAATCTGAGAGCAGACGGAGCGGATATATTAGTGCGTACAGAAGCTGGCGACATTGCTACACATCTGCGCAAGTTTGGAGCTATTGCAGCTGAAAACGTAGAGGTCGGCTGTAACGCAGTTCTCAACCCCGGAAGCATGGTAGGCGCGTCAAGCAGGGTATACCCTTTGTCATCAGTAAGAAGAACTGTACCGGCACATTCGATCCATAAACAAGACGGACAAATTGTTCCACTTATTTATGATCGGGATTAGACGTGTTAAAATAGAAAAATACTTATGATTATCGCTTTGCTTATCTTTTTCATTGCTACGATATTTCTTATGTGGCAGGGTACTATGCCTCTTGTTCTCGGCATAGTGCTTGCTGCTGGATCGGCAGCAATTTTACTCTACCTGTTTGTTAAAAATGCGCACCTGTCCTTGAAATTGCAAAAGGCCATGAAAAAGTATAAAGCTAAATGGGTTGGAGCTGTCGCGATCGTGTCAGGTCTTTCGACTACACTAAGTCGTGATAGCATTTTGCTGCTTAACCGCCAGGATGAACTAATCATTGAGGGGCCATATCGCAGTATAGTAATGCCTCTGGAATCTATTGAACGCATTGGGGTGCTCTACGGTGAGAGTATGATGCGCAACAGCGATCGTGACCTATCGACTATGCTTGCCCTGGGAATGATGCCGAACTTTTCATACATCAGGGCATACCTGACACGTAATCCTCAGGCAAAACGCCAGAGATTTATCATGCTCAAGCCCTTTGCTACATCTGAAGAGATCGAACGTTCTGACATGATAGTTTTAGTTGAAGGTTCTGCTCTTTCTAACTTGAAAGCTCTTTTGAACAGGCCTGAAATTGCTTCCATTGCACGTGTGGTGGATAAGAGGAACAGCAAAAGGGGAAGAAAAGCAGGAAAGCTGAGTAAAGATGAAGAAAAATCAGATAATAATAGCGCTAAGCAGCGTTATTCACAAATAAATGAAAATATCCCCCGGCAGAACACCGGTGCACATGAATTGTGGGCCAGCGGTGATATGAGGGTTAGAGGAGCTGACAATAATGACAATAAATCCCGATAAGGCCTGTGCCTTAGCTCAAGATATAGAGAACAATGTTTCAGAAGTAATAGTTGGAAAAAATAAGACGATCCGTTTATTGCTGATAGCTCTGACAGCGGGTGGACACGTTCTGATCGAAGACGTACCCGGTATCGGTAAGACAACACTGGTGACTGCTTTGGCGCGTTCGCTGGACCTGGATTTTGCACGCATTCAATTTACTCCTGATGTTATGCCATCAGATGTAACCGGCTATAACATTTTTGATCAAAAAACCGGCGATTTTACTTTTAAACCCGGAGCAATTATGACTCAGATTCTTCTGGCGGATGAAATCAACCGGACATCACCCAAGACACAGTCGGCTTTACTGGAAGCTATGCAGGAAAACCAGGTGACAGTTGACCAGACTACTTATGAGCTCCCACAACCCTTTATGGTTATGGCCACGCAGAACCCTATTGAACAGCAAGGTACCTATGTCCTGCCTGAGGCTCAGCTGGACCGCTTCATGTTCCGGATGACACTTGGTTACCCTACTGCTAAGGAAGAGATTAATATAATGTCTCGTTTCTCCAGTGAAAACCCCATCGATAATTTATTGCCGGTCGCGGCTTCCGCTGATGTGATATGGCTACGTGACCAGGCCAGACAGGTATATGTCGCTGATGCTATTAAGGTGTATATCACGAATCTGGCTCAACAAACCAGGCGTCATCCCGATGTTGAGCTTGGAGCAAGCCCAAGAGCCTCTTTGATGCTCCTGCAGGCAGCCAAGGCTGCTGCTTTGCTGAGTGGTCGCGACTATGTTATTCCTGATGATGTTCAGAGCTTGCTGCATTATGTATTTGACCATCGCCTTATAATAAGGGCAGAGGGACGTTTGCGCGGTGCTGATGCCGGCAGCATAATTGAATCGCTTAAGGAAACAGTTCAAGTCCCTGCACAAAGATGACAGTTCTATTCGTACTCTTAGTTTTGCTGATTATTCCTCTCCTGGCCGGAGTGAGTTATTTTGGTTTGGCTGTTTTTAAAATATCCCTCCTGTTTGTTTTGATATTGTTGGTATATTCCATAGTAGAAATGGTTTATTTGCGTAGCCGTATCCGCATTGGGCAAGTTGAACATCAGGTAGAGACAAGCCGCGGTGATTTTACTGAATTCAAACTTTCAATCTTACTTCAGACCCTGTTCCTTCCTGCTGAGATATCTGTTACGGCCTGGTATGGTTTGACTGACAGAAGCTTGGAACCGGAACAGCACCTTGTGCGGCGGAGTCTGATTCCAGGTAATAAGGAAGATATCATTATCAGTATGGAGTCAAGACATACCGGTTGGTTGCATCTTGATGAAGTAAATGTGTCCCTGCGCGGCGTACTTGGTATTTTACAGGTTAAATATAAATACAGCTCTGAAAAAGATAGCATGAAAACTCTGGTGCTGCCGATTGCATCCTTTGATTCGACAGCAGCAGTAAATGCCCTTCGCGAAACTAAAGATGGCAATGTTGAGCGCAAGCGAGTTGATGACCGCAGCGATGAGATTGATACACTTAGGGAATACACACCGGGTGATGACACCCGCCGTATCCACTGGCAAGTCAGTGCCAGGTTGCAATCCACCATGATTAAGCAGTATGGAGAGCCTCTTGAAATGCGTACAGCTATCATGGTCGATGAAAATACGGCCACTGAAGAGCATAAGTCAGCACTGGATTGGGATAAGGCGCTCAGTCGTCGTGACTTGTTGCTCGATTCTACAGCAGGGATCTTGCATGAATTTCTCAACAATGAACTATATGTTCGTTTAGAAACAGGCGAAAGATCAACGGCAGGAGCTTTCAGCAGAAAAATTGAAAATCTGCAATCGTACCGGCGTCAGCTGGCCCTGCTGCCGATAGATTCAACTCCCGAGATAGGTGCGATGATAGTCAATGAATTAGATCAGATTTCAGCTGATCGCTATTTATTGCTGACTACACGACTCAGCTACCAGACAGTCACCGCTATATTGAAGCTTAAAGAGCAGGTCCGCTATGTCAGTCTGTTCTATTTCATAGAGGAGCCGCCGAGTTCTGAAATGGAAGAGGCATTTAATCGTATGCGCCTAGCCGGGGTTGATGTTTTTGTATATATTATTGCCTCCGGCGGAGTTTTGAGTGAACGGACGAAAAAGTGAAATCGAAAGAGAATAATACACAAAATATATCAACAAATTTGCTGTTGAGAATCGGAACTCAAAATGGTGCCGGAGACTCGTTCTTCTATAGTGAGTCCTGGCAAATTTTGCGTCGCTTTGTATTATGTTTCCTTTTTACCTTATCAGTGTCTCCGCTGTGGATGATAGCTTTCAATTTAGAAGTAAATATACTGCAGCAGGGATTGACCATTTTCGCCAGTTATCTTTTAATCTATCTGATTATTTGTTTTTCAAAAGTAATCTCCGGCTTAGCACTTATGTTGCTATCCTTGGCTATCATTGGTGCTTTTGCTCCGGGATTGCCCTTGCTTGGCACTTTAGGCAAGGCTTTCAGATTGATTTTTGAATTACTCTACAATCGCTTGTCATATGGTCTAGGATTTGAAATAGAGCTGATGGAAGCCGGCTTTATAGCCACTACGGGCTTTGTTGTAGTCCTGTCTCTTTTAGTTTCTTTAATCCTTCTCTGGCGACCTCTGCCGATATTAGCATTTCTCTTCTCTTCCTTGCTCTTTGGTTTCGCAGAAGAAATTACAGACCATGCCGGTGTCAATGAAATGCAGTTGGCCTATATGGGCTCGATCATGGTCCTTCTATTGATCTGGACTTTTGGAGAGAGCAAACACAAACTGGCCTTCAGATCCGCAAAGCGGCTTGGAAACAGAAGTAACACCAACGAACACGGACGACGTAAGAGAGCAGTGCCTATCAGTATATCCATTTTGGCAGTACTGATGCTCCTGAATTCACTTATTCCGGCAAGTGCTTTTTACGTTAAGAAATTTGATGACAATATGTCGCGTTTATTTGGCAAGCGTTATCAGGAACCTTCGTCTATTCCATATTTGCAGTTTTCTTTGAAGGATCTTGGCTACTATCCTCAGGAAAACAGACTGGGCGGTACGCCACAACTTTTAGATGAAACTTACATGTATCTTGATACTGACCCACGCTCCATTCATTTGCGGGGAACTGCTTATTATGAATATACGGGACTTGGCTGGACAATTGATGGGATGAACCCCAATTGGCTGATGGGCCATCCACGCAATGCTGCAGAGCAGGAACAGGTTTTAGGCCCCCTGCATAAGAGTGATGAAGCTCTTGTGCTTCAAATCATGCCTGACAGGTCTTTTGAACTCAGGCCGGTGCGTAATCAGCAGGTAGTATTCCATGGAGGCAGGCCGGGTGAATTTGTAAGTTTGGATTCGAGTTCATTTAATGTTTATTTCAACCAAAGCGGTAATCTTTATCTGGACAGACGTATTTCACAAGATGGTTATCGGGGTCTGGGGCAATGGTTTGCTGTGCGTGAATTGCATGATGCAGAAACTCTGGAAGCCATGATCGGCTTGTTCCCGGAAAGTCAGATGTCGGGCCAAGACAGGTCACGCTGGCTAAATTTGCCTCAACTGCCGACATTAAGACCTGTATTGCAGGATCTACACCCTGTACTGGAAGAATTGGTCTACGGTTCAGGATTTAGTGATGTCGAACGCGTGACTTCTATCCGCTCCTATCTTGCTGATAGTTTTACCTATAACCTGAATGTTGAGACACCTCCGGGGGATCGTGACTTTGTCACCTACTTTTTGGAAACAGGTGAAGGATATTGCACTTATTTCGCCACCACCCTGACAGTTCTTCTGCGAAGTGCAGGAATTCCCGCACGTTACGTGGAGGGATTTCTCGTTCCTCAGTCCAAGACAGGAACAACCCGTGAACTGCGCGGAGAAAACGGACATGCCTGGGCTGAAGTTTGGTTTGATGGGCTCGGCTGGGTTCCGATTGATGCTACTCCGTCATCAACTTTAGATCAGATGGACAACACAGCAGAGGAAGATCCACGCGAAGAGACGGTGCCCACAGAAGTCAAGACTGAACCAACGGAGACCATAGCACCAACAGAAGTGATCCCAAAGGAAGAACCCACCCAGGCAGAAAAGCCTCCCAAAGAAACTGAAGAAAGCTCATCCTTCCTCAATGTTCTGCTTTCAATTATAAAGCTGTTATTCTATATACTCCTTTACAGCTCACCAATATGGCTTTACATCCTTTGGCGGTGGTGGGTATATAAACAGCGACATAAGCCTGAATATTTACAGAAAAAACTGGCTGAAGGCTCTACTGGAGATTTAATCAGCAAAATCGACTTGGATTTGCAAGCTATGTGGAGGCTTGAGACTAATATCAGAAATCACGGTGAGACCATCCGAGAATTTGTCGGCCGTATGAATATAAAGAGAAAAAGCAAGATTGATCAAGTATATTTGGATCTGACAGAGAGAATATATTACGATGATCCGGACCGACAGATTATTGCTTCGGAAGATCTTGCTGCATTCCTTAGCTTTTACGAAAAGGAAGAAAAGCGACTGAAAGAAGATTTGCCGAGGAATAAATGGATAACAAAACGTTTCCTGTGGTCTGATTATCATCCACTGCCACGATAAAAAATTTGAACTGTGTAGGATTTAATGATTAGCAATATGAAAAATATAGATTTTTATATAGATGCAATACGAAGCAGAGCAGAAGAATTCCACATAAATGAAGGCCGACCACTCAGTTATTTTATACGTACCTTCGGCTGCCAACAGAATGATAATGACAGTGAAATCTCTGCAGGTCTTCTGGAGCATATGAGCCTTGAAGCGGCTCCAAACATTGAAGAAGCGGATGTCGTCATTTTTAATACCTGTAGTGTCAGAGAAAATGCAGATAGGCGTTTTTATGGTAACTTGGGCAATTTGAAGACTTGGCGAAGCGAAGAAAAGCAGCGTCGCATTGGAGTAATGGGCTGCATGCCTGGCCAGGATACTCATAATAGTGTACTTAAAGAGAGTTTCCCGTATATTGATTTTCTGCTTAATGCAGGTGATATGGGGAATTTGCCCCGGGCGTTATATGAATCAAGCAGTCAAAAGAAACACTCTATAGTAGATTTGACTGATCAGGCCAAGGAGATGACTTATCCTTCTTTGCCGGTCAAGCGCGAGAACAAACACCGTGCTTTGATCTCGATAATGTCAGGCTGCAATAATTTTTGCACCTACTGCATTGTACCTTATGCCAGAGGGCGGGAAAGCAGTCGTGATCCCCTGGTTATTCTTGCGGAAGCCAGAGCAGCTGTAGACAACGGCGCCAAAGAAATAATGCTTATCGGACAGAATGTAAACTCTTACGGTAACGATATGAGAAGTAAAGGCGAAAAGGATTTTCCATCCTTTGCCCGGCTTATAGAAGAGATAGCCCGGATTCCCGATCTGAGTGTTCTCAGGTACATGACATCTCACCCTAAAGATTTAAGTGATGAGTTAATTGAAGTTATCGGGAAATATGAAACTATAGAAGCACATATACACCTGCCTTTGCAGTCAGGAAGCAACCGTCTGTTAAAAAAGATGAACAGGCGCTATACAGCAGAGCATTATCTGGAGCTAGTGAATAAACTTCGTTCCGCGCGGCCTGGTATAAGTATTAGTACCGACATAATTGTCGGCTTTCCGGGGGAGACAGAGGAGGATTTCGAAGATACACTTAGACTTATGGAGACAGTCAAGTTTGATCGTGCCTTCACCTTTATCTACAGCCCGCGCAGTGGCACGCCGGCAGCTGACTGGAGTCAAAATGTCTCTGATCTTGATATACAGGAACGATTTGAACGTTTGCTTGACTTGCAAAATAAGCATAGTGTTGAATCAAACGAAAGATGTTTAGGAAAAAACCTATATGTACTGGTGAGTGGTTTAAGTAAAACTGATGACGAAACTTTCTCAGGCAGGACCAAAGATGACAGGCTAGTTAATTTTTCTTTGCCTGAAGAATCTGAAACTGATGATCAAATATTAACAGCAAGAGGGAAGCCACTAAGCTCTACGATAGCGGACGGAAGCGAAGTTTTTGTTAAGATAACAAAGGCAAAAGCACACTCTTTGGAGGGGGTTTTTGTAGGCCTGGCATAAATATAAAACTTACTTATACAATTACATTGATATGATATGAAGTTGGCGTGCACTGTATATGAGTACATTAAGATTTGAAAACATTGATAAAGAGCGTTTAACACCTTTAATGAGACAATATGTTGAAGAGAAGGAGAGCCGTCCGGACTGTCTGATTTTCATGCGTCTGGGAGACTTTTACGAAGTATTTTTTGATGATGCCGTATTAACAGCACGAGAACTGGAATTGAAACTTACTGGTCGGGATTGTGGTCTGGAAGAACGCGCTCCCATGTGTGGAGTTCCGCATCACGCGGTCGATAAATATTTAAATCGCTTGCTGGAGCGTGGATACAAAATCGCAATCTGTGAACAAGTGGAGGATCCGGCTGAAGCCAAGGGCCTGGTAGCGCGTGAAGTAGTGCGAGTTCTTACACCGGGTACACAACTTGATCCCGATACTTTAGATGCCAATAAATATTCGATTATCTGTGCAGTTTTAGAGGAAGATGGAGCATATGGGATTGCCGCCTGTGATCTTTCTTCAGGTCATTTTGAGACCAGCGATTTATTGGGTATACAGGCAGAATCTCATCTTTTCGATGAGATAGAACGTTTTTCACCCGTAGAATTTGTGGTTAATGAAAAATTTGCGCAAAACTACAGATTTATGGATTATTGCGCGAGAAAACAAATTACTGTAAGTAGACTGCCGGATAGTTCATTTACCAGTAAGAAGGCCTCCGAGTTTGGCATCAAATATGATGAAAAAGATTTGCTTTGGCATCGCAGTTCTGCGGGTTTGATTTATTATCTGCAAGACACACAGGGCATGGTACCGACTCATTTCGGTGAAATTAAGCCCTATAGATTCCGTGATTACATGATCCTGGATCGTGCAGCCCGTGTGAATCTTGAACTGACTGAGACCCTGCGTGACCGTAAACGCAGAGGAAGTCTGCTTTGGGCAGTGGATCACTGCAAAACCGCCATGGGCAGCCGCAATTTGCGCCAGTGGTTGGAACAGCCATTGTTGAACATATCACAGATCAGACGTCGTCAGGATGCAGTAGCTTTTTTAAAAGATAATTTCATGATTCGTCGCTCCTTAGCTGATGCACTTTACGGTCTCTATGATATGGAGAGGCTTTCGGGACGGATAGCCTCCTTCAACGTATCTCCGCGAGATTTGGTTTCATTACGTGATACTCTCAGCCGGCTGCCTGAGTTTCATGAGCTTTTGGAAGAAATTGAGACTGATGCTCTCAAGGCTATAGCCGGAGAAATCCACGCTCTACCTGAACTCGAGGATATGCTTTCCCGAGCTTTGCTGGATGATCCTCCCATTCAAATAATGGATGGCGGATTGATTCGGGATGGTTATGATGTAACACGCGATGAGTTGGCAAATATTGCTTTACACGGGCAGGAATATATCTTGCAGCTTGAAGCTGAGGAGAGAGAGAGAACCGGTATCAAGAACCTGAAAGTCGGATACAATCGTGTTGCCGGATATTATATAGAAGTACTTAAATCACAATCGGATAAGGTTCCTGAAAATTACCGGCGCCGTCAAACTCTGACCAATTCTGAACGATATTTAACGCCGGAGCTTAAAGAGTATGAAGAAAAGATACTAACTGCCAATCAAAAACTGAAATCGCTCGAATACGAGATCTTCATTTCAATCCGGGAAACAGTTGCGCAATATCTGGAAAAGATTCAAACGACCGCGCGAGCTCTGGCAAGACTGGATGCTCTGATTTCACTTGCTGAAGTTGCAGAACGTCATAACTATTGCCGGCCACGTTTAACCGAAGAATCAATTTTGAAGATCACCCAGGGCAGACACCCTGTGGTTGAGCAGATTTTAGGTGCCAGCGATTTCGTTCCAAATGACATTGAACTGAATACAAATGATCAGCGCATTATGCTACTTACCGGACCGAACATGTCCGGCAAGTCCACCTATATGCGGCAAGTAGCTTTAATCTGTATTCTGGCTCAATGCGGAGGTTTTGTGCCTGCAGATTCAGCCGTGATCGGTATTTGTGATCAGATATTTACACGAGTGGGTGCCTCAGATGACGTTTCAGGTGGTCAGTCTACCTTCATGGTAGAAATGAGTGAAGTCGCAACAATCCTGACACAGGCGACACCTCACAGTTTGCTGATTCTCGACGAAATTGGACGCGGGACCAGCACAGCTGACGGCTTGTCAATCGCCTGGGCAGTTGTAGAATATTTGGCTGATACAACCTTTATTGGTGCAAGATCTATGTTTGCAACACATTTTCATGAATTGATTGAGTTGAGTCAAACACAAAAAGGTGTGTTTAATGCCCATG
>Ga0265293_10010649_pt1 | contig 12787 bp, 9 predicted proteins | sample Munlanlewell138R_FD_192505 | JGI IMG/M metagenome (GOLD analysis project Ga0265293, IMG submission 192505) | Leachate microbial communities from a municipal landfill in Southern Ontario, Canada - Leachate well 138R | ecosystem: Engineered > Solid waste > Landfill > Unclassified | place: Canada... | reverse complement strand
TTTAGCAATCTCTATGTCTATATTGTGTTGAGCCATCACCACATGGTTGTTTAGATCCACTAATGGAAATGGTTCAACAAAGAGAGTGGCGCCACTTCCGCTTGTTGAGTGGACAATAGCTTCATGTTGACTTTTAAGATCACTGCGGATAGGAAGAACTACTCGCCCATCTTTAAAAGCTGGTTGATTAAGTGTTGATTCATCTCCATATTGTTGTAAAAAAGAGCGGGTGTAGCGACTACGCTCCTCTCTTTTTCGCTCTACCTCTTTCACTAATCGGGCAATACGTGGGTGGCTCTTTTTCACCACTCCAGGCTCTTCTAAAGCCCCTTGCACTTCGTTAAGAAGATAAGAAAGTTTCTCATCGATGGGCTGAAATAATGAAGCCGTTCCCGGTTGTGAGCCTTGTTGACAATAAGTGATAAAGGTAGAGGCACTTTGTACATAAGAGGCAATAGCCCAAATATGTTCACTATCGATACGACTGTGGTATGAATCGAGTTGCTTTATTGCTTCAGAGATATCGACAAAGTTGTCTGGTCTTGTTGTTAATTGAGAATCGAGAAATAAAAAGTCTTCAACAATCTGTTGACGCTGGGTAATAGTCTCTTTGTGTGAACTAAACTCTTTTTGTTGAAGAACATCTACTGCCCCTTTTGATAAAGCATAAGAACACACCATCTGTAGCACATCATCGTATTGCAAATCATCACAGGTCCTTTGGCTTATGTTCATCATCGACTCTCCCACGTTTGTGGTCGCAGCTCCAATGAGGCAATCATCCGAAAGTAACTCTCATAACGATCTGGATGGATGGCACCATGTTGTAGCGCCTCTTTTACTGCACACTCTGGTTCATGGATATGAACACACCGTTGAAATGAACAATGCTGGGCATACGTGGTAAATTCGGGGAAATAGGTGCTGATAGTATATGCATCGGTGTGAGGGACTAATAACTCTCTCATTCCTGGGGTATCGACGAGGGTAAATCCTCCCCCGTCCAACATCACTGCATAATTTGTCGTGTGACGACCTCTATTATATTTTGTTGAAATATCTCCCACCTTTTGTTCCACTTCCCCACCAATAAGATGATTGGTAAGCGTCGATTTTCCTACTCCCGATTGACCAATGAAAGCAGAGATAGTTCCTTTAAGCCTCTCAGAGAGAGAGGCGATGTCCTTTTCATTAAAAGCGTTGATACTCATTGTCTCATATCCAAGTTCTTCATAGAGCATAAAGCGCTCTAATTGCTCTTCTTTCATAGGGAGATCATTCTTATTTAACACAATAGTAATAGGGGCACCTTGAGCACACACTATGGCACGATCTAAGAAGCGAGGTCTAAAAGGGGGTTCATCACTACTGGTGATGATGTAGATACGATCAACATTAGCTACAAGCACCTGGTTATTTTCACGTTTTGCATTCCACCTCATAAAACTATTGGTCCGCTCTTTACGTGCAATAATTCTCCCTTCATTGTGGTGATGGGCGATAAATTCGACTTTATCACCGACAGCTATGGGGTTATAAGAACTCTCTTGTTCGTCTAACACTTTCCCTTTGATGCGACACTCAAATGAGTGGGCTTGATTCAGTGTTAACAGATCATCTTCTGAGACAACTGTATAAATATTGTTAATCCCTTTAGTTACAATTCCGCTTTGAATTTCCATGTGAAAACTCTAACTAGAAAGAGAACTGTTTTCAAGAGTGAACGCTTTACTCTAGTAGGTGCTTTTGTTACTCTGAGATTATGTTTGAGACAAATATGTGCTCAGTTGAAGGGTGTCAACGCTACGCTTTAGAAGAGATGGAGACCTGCTTACGCCACGCTTTACATAGTGAAGAAGTATTTCAGAGCTTATTAGAGCGAATTAAAGACAAAGAGCGTCACCGAGATTTGGTATTAACCGATACTCATATCAAAGATGTCGATTTTAGTGATATCAATCTTAGCACATGTGACTTTGCCCGTACTATATTTGAGAATGTCGATTTCTCTAAAGCCCGTATTGAGGCGTGCTTTTTTGACTTCTCCCTCTTTAAAAATTGTATCTTTGATGAATGTGATGCTCGTCATTCAGTGTTTGCTGGCTCCTCTTTCATTGGGTGTCGATTCAATGATTCACTCCTACTGTACTCGAATTGTATGGGCGTTGATGCAAAGCAGACACAATTTCTCTCAAGTGATTTATATTACTCCAATTTTAGCTCCTCTTTTTTAGAGGAGGTTCAATTTACCGATTGCAACCTTAAAAAAGCCGATTTTCGTTTTACCAAACGTCATAAAGTCTCTTTTCGCTACTCCAACTACCAGGAGGCAACATTCAATTGAAGGTCCTTTTTCACTTCTCTTTTGGAACATACTCAAATACCTATGTTGTTGGAGACGAAGATGGCGGTGATGCGATTATCATAGATCCTGGAAAAATAGATACATCTTTGATTGATAAAATTGAGAGTAATAATTATACCATTAGCTCTGTTTTACTCACCCATCGACACCGAGCTCACACTGAAGGCCTACACACCCTGTTAAAGATTTACACCCCTACCATCTATGCTGGGTCCTCAAGTTTCTATGATTATCCTGTACAAGAGGTTACAGATACAGAGATCCTTACTCTTGGTAACATTGAAGTAGAGGCGATTCACCTTCCTGGTCATACCATCGACTCATTTGTCTATCGCATTGGTTCAACACTGTTTACCGGAGATGCTTTACATGCGAGTAAAATTGGTTCCACTCGTGGGGTAACAGAAAAAGCGCTCCTGTTAAAAGGGATTAAAGAGAAACTGCTTACGTTAGATGAACGTTTTTTAGTGTGCCCTGGTCATGGAACTCTGAGTGCACTTAAAATAGAGAAACTCTTTAACCACGATCTTATCGAAGCAGTTGCAAGTGATGACTTGGCTCAATTAAGCCATCCAAGTGTACTTACTTAGAAAATGAACAAACCGCTTAGGTAGCGGTGCAATGAATCTTTTGTTCTCTTTTGTGGTGGGGTGAATAAACTCTAGTGAAAGAGCATGTAACATCATTTCACTATGCTCTGATGATCTACCATACAGTGTATCACCAACAATGGGGTGTCCTAAAGATTTCATGTGGACTCTTATTTGATGAGTTCTTCCTGTGATGAGGTGAATTCTCAGTAGCGCATACCCATCGTATTGACGAAGCACTTGGTATTCTGTGATTGCCTCTTTCCCTTTTGAAGATGTTGTAACTCTAAAGCGCTTGCGATTACGCACATCTCGTCCAATAAGAGAGGTAATAACACCAACTTGGGGGATGACTCTCCCTTTGACAATGGCAATGTAATACTTTTCAATATTTCGATGTTTAAACATATTACTTAATGTTTCATGAGTCGCCCTATTTTTTGCCACCACCATGATGCCACTGGTCTCTTTATCTAATCGATGGACTATCCCAGGACGAAGAAGAGAGAGCTCATCTTGATCTTCATCACCAATGATTTCAAAAAAGGAGGAGCCATAGCGATGCACTAATGCATTAGCTAAGGTGTTCTCTTTATTCCCATTTCCAGGGTGGACAACCATCCCTTGTTCTTTGTTAATGATGAACAGATCGTCATCTTCAAAGATGACGTTCAGTGGGAGATCTTGTGCAACTAAACCTTCAAATAGTGTGAGGGTGTAATTCACAGTTACTCTTTCCCCCTCTTTTACTTTTTTACTTTTTTTAACCAAAGAGTTATTGATAAAAAATTGTGTTGACTCTTGTTGAGCTAAAGAGCGGTTGAATTCTTGAATGTGTTGAGTGAAAAAAAGATCAATACGAGTCCCCTCATCCTCTTTTTCGACAATAAGGGTATGGGTGAACTGTTTTTCACTCATCGTTTTTGCATCTCTCCAATAATATAGTCGGCTAAAGCGACAACTAAAGCACTTCCTACAGCTACCCCTAATACAGCAAAAGAGTCTTTGAGAGGATCGTCATAAAAGTGGGAAGAACCTAAAGTTAATGCAGTAGAGTATGCAAGAGTTGTAATGCCTAATGTAATTGGTAATGCCCCAAAGGTGAGTGTTTCAAAACGGCGGAGCTTTAACGACCATGATGGAAATTCAGTTCGCTCATACGGTGTGTAATCACTAAAGAGCATCGTTGAGACACACGCAAAAAGAACAATCACTGCCACTACTTTTTTCATGTGTAACTCCTACTACCAAATAAAGCTGATCCGAGACGAACTACTGTTGATCCCTCTTTAATTGCCCATAGATAATCATAACTCATTCCCATCGAGAGGGTCGTAAAATCTAATTGAGGAAAGGCTGTTTGACTTTTATGTTGTAACTCTTTTAGTGAGGCAAAAGCTGAACGGACCACTTGTTCATCACTACTAAGGGGTCCTACAGTCATAAGACCTTTTACCTGTATATGTGAAAGTTCAGATGCTACTTCAAGAGCCTTAAAATACTCTTTCTCATCGGTAAATCCAATTTTAGCACTCTCTAATGAGGTATTTATCTCAAAGAGAATAGGGACTATTTTTTCAATGCGTTTGGCCTCTTTGTCAATTAACTTAAGTAATTTTAGAGAGTCGACTGAGTCGATTGCATCGACATATGGAAGTACTTTACGCACTTTGTTTGATTGAAGATGGCCAATGAGATGAAGTGAATACTCTTTATCTTCAATAGGAAATTTAGACTCAATTTCTTGAACACGGTTCTCCCCTAATAACGTGAGTCCACTTTCGATAGCATCTTTGATTACTTCAGGGGGGTGTGTTTTTGTCACAGCAAGTACATCTACTGTATCTGTTCGATGACAACTGTGTAACGTCTGTTCAATACTCTCTAATATGTTCTTTAGTTGTTCGTTCATGCACTTAAGCATACTCAAATAGCACTTCATGCACAAGAACACTTTAGGTGGTGTTTCTACGATGAATATAAAAAAAGAGTAGACGAATCTACTCTTTGTGTGGTGTGTATGGGGGGTGAGGGATTTGAACCCACGACTTCCTGCTTGTAAGGCAGGAGCTCTCCCGCTGAGCTAACCCCCCGCATAGGCAACGAAAAAAACCTATCATGCTAGTGAAAGTTCGTCAAGTGGCTATTCACTTTTTAGTTAAGAACTATATTGCTCTTTAAGAACAACGTCGTGTGCCCCACCCTCTACGATACTTGTGGAGGAGACCACAGTGAGTTTTGCGTTCTTTTTAAGTTGGTTTAGATTAAGGGCTCCACAGTTACACATCGTCGATTTTACTTTTGATAAGGTTGTTCCCACATTGTGCTTTAACGAACCAGCATACGGAACATATGAGTCGACTCCCTCCTCAAAAGAGAGACGCCCCTCTTTATCGGCTGTGTAGCGTTGCCAGTTACGAGCACGGTTAGATCCTTCTCCCCAATACTCTTTCATATATTGTCCATTCACAAAGACTTTTTCGGTAGGAGATTCGTCAAAACGGGCAAAATAGCGTCCTAACATAATAAAATCGGCCCCCATAGCTAAAGCTAAAGTGAGATGATAATCGTGGACAATACCACCATCACTACAAATGGGGATGTAGATTCCTGTCTCTTTGTAATACGCATCACGCTCTTGGGCAACTTCAATCAATGCTGAAGCTTGTCCGCGCCCAATTCCTTTTGTTTCACGAGTAATACAAATAGATCCACCACCAATACCTACTTTAATAAAATCAGCCCCACTGGCAGCTAAAAATCGAAACCCTTCAGCATCAACGATGTTCCCCGCTCCCACTTTTACATCATCACCGTAATTCTTTTTGATATAAGAGATTGTCTCTTGTTGCCACTCAGTAAACCCTTCTGATGAGTCGATACAAAAGATATCGGCTCCCGCTTCAATAAGGGCGGGAACACGCTTTTCATAATCATGGGTATTTATCCCTGCTCCAACCATGTACCGTTTTGCATGATCGTGTAGTTCTAAGGGGTTTTGTTTGTGTGAGTCGTAATCTTTACGAAACACTAATGAACATAAGTTTCCATCTCTATCGACAATAGGAAGCACATTGAGCTTATGATCCCAAATCATATCGTTCGCTTCAGTTAAGCTCATCCCATCGTTTCCATACACAAGATGTTCTAATGGAGTCATAAATTCACTGATGGGGGTACGTGCATCCATCCGATGAACTCGATAATCTCGTGAGGTGACAATACCGACTAACTTCCCATGAGCAGTTCCATCATCAGTAACAGCAACCGTTGAGTGGGATGTGCGCTCTTTGAGTGTGATCAAATCACTGAGAGTTTGGTGAGGCATAATATTTGAATCACTGGTCACAAAGCCCGCTTTGTGAAGTTTCACCTTTCGGACCATCTCTACTTGGCTCTCAATTGATTGGCTACTAAAGATAAAGGACAAGCCTCCCTCTTTTGCTAATGCAATAGCTAATGTGTCATTACTTACCGATTGCATGATGGCAGAAACAAGTGGAATGTTGAGTTTATGTGATGGTGTTTCCCCTTTATGGAATTTCACTAAAGGGACCGAGATATCTACCGCATCGGGTGTACACTCTTTGGTTGAATAGCGTGGAATTAACAGATATTCACTAAATGTTCTTGATGGTTCATGTATGTATGTAGCCATAATTTCCCCCAGTAGGCACACTATGCCAATTGATGGGTGTTTGTTCAAGAAGGGAGGACTTAAAGTCTTGACATAGAGGGGATAAATCGATACTTTTTATATGAACGTACAATCATATTTTCATATTTAGGAGATAGCAATGGCTCATCAGTATACGTACAACATTAAGGGAATAGACTGTGCTGTGTGTGCATTACATGTTGAAGATGCGATCAAAAAAGTTGATGGCGTGGTTGCCTCTTCTATTGATGTTGCTACCAATACATTAATTATTTCTTCTTCTTTTGAGACAAATCCACATTTTGAAAAATTGATTAAAGATACCATTCTCAAAGAGGAGCCAGAGGCCTCTATTACCCAAAAACATGCCTCTCGTGATCGAGATGAGCATCATCACAGTGATGATCACTCCCACCTCTTATTACTCCGCTTAGGAGCTTCTTTGACACTGCTACTTATTGGTAGTGTGATAACCTTTGAATACTCTTTTATACTGTTTATCCTCTCTTATTTGTTAAGTGGATATGATGTGGTTTTTCGGGCACTGAGAAATATTGTTCGAGGAAAGCTTTTTGATGAATATTTTTTGATGACGATTGCCACTTTTGGTGCTTTTATCATTGGCGATTATAATGAAGCTGTCGCTGTTATGGCATTTTATCAAGCGGGAGAGTATGTTCAACATCTTGCAATAAGAAAATCCAGAGCCTCTATTAGCTCGTTGATTGATGTAAGGCCCTTAAGCGCTACGGTATTTCGCCAAGGTGAATTTACCCAAGTACACCCCTCTGAAATAGTTGTTGGAGATCGACTCTTAATTAAAGCTGGAGAAAAAGTAGCAGTCGATGCCCAAGTTGTTTCAGGTAACTCGTTTGTCGATACGAAAGCTATTACTGGTGAATCAGTTCCAAAAGGTGTCACTATTGACGATCATCTTTTAAGTGGTTCAATTAACGGTAGTGGAGTGCTTGAAGCAGTAGCTACTACAAACTATGAAGATTCAACAGTGGCTACGATGCTTCGCTTAGTAGAAGAGGCTTCTACTAAAAAAGCGCAAACTGAACGTTTTATCACCACCTTTGCCCGTTACTACACCCCTATTGTAGTCTTTTTAGCCTTAGCTCTTGCTTTGTTACCACCTCTATTTAACCAAGGTGAGTTAACAACTTGGGTTTATCGCTCATTAGTATTTTTAGTGATCTCATGTCCATGTGCATTAGTTATTAGTGTCCCTCTCGGCTTTTTTGGTGGAATTGGGGGTCTCAGTCGCCTAGGAGTGTTAGTGAAAGGGGGCGATGTGATACAAAAACTTGCCTCAGTGAAAACTCTCTTTTTAGATAAAACAGGAACACTGACCAAAGGGGTGTTTCATGTCACACATGTAGAAGTAAACAATACCTCATTAAGCGAACAAGAGATTATCCGATACGCTGCCTCGTTAGAAGCACACTCACACCACCCTATTGCTTCAGCTATTACCTCTTCGTGCGAGTTACCTCTTTTTCAGGCTACCGAGGTATCAGAAATTTCAGGTAAAGGGATTACTGGAAAAGTAGATTCACATATCATTCACATTGGCTCACGCCTCTTTATCCAAGACATAAGTGACCAAGAGATTGCCTCAATTGAACAACAATCATCAACTGTGGTCTATGTTGCCATTGATCATCACTACATTGGGGCTCTCTTTCTCAGTGATGTTATGAAAGAAGAAGCTCCTGAAATGATGAAAGAGCTCAAAGCTTTAGGTGTTTCTACCATAGGGATCTTAAGTGGTGATGATCACTCTTCAGTGAACCATGTGGCTGCTCGATTAGGTATTACTACCTTTGAAGGGAACTTACTTCCTCATGATAAGCTTTTTATTGTAGAGAAAGCCATTGCCCAAAGAAAGAGCAAAGAGAGTGTTGTCTTTGTTGGAGATGGAATGAATGACTCTCCAGTATTAGCATTAAGTGATGTTGGTATTTCCATGGGTGGTATTGGTTCTGATGCAGCCATTGAATCGAGTGATGTTGTTGTTATGGGTGATCAACTATTACACATCCCTAAAGCAATTCGTCACAGCCGTTACACAATGCATATTGTGAAACAAAATATCACCTTGGCCATTGGAATTAAGATAATTGTGATGATCTTAGGCGCCTTTGGTCTAGCTTCGATGTGGTTGGCTGTTTTTGCCGACACAGGGGTCGCTTTATTGGCAATTTTAAACTCACTACGAGCCTTAAAACAACGATAACGCCCCTTATGGGTCCTCATCTTACCTAAATCCTCTTTTTGTGGTATCTTCTGTTCGATAAGGATACACACTATGGACGACTCACACATTAGAAATATAGGAATTATGGCTCACATTGATGCGGGAAAGACGACTACAACCGAACGCATCTTGTTTTATACTGGTGAAAACTATCGCATTGGTGAAGTCGATGATGGTGAAGCATCGATGGATTATCTCGAGCAAGAGCAAAACCGAGGTATCACCATCACAAGTGCTGCTACCACCTGTTTTTGGAAAGAGCACCAAATCAATATTATCGACACCCCAGGACACGTCGACTTCACAGCCGAAGTAGAACGCTCTCTTAGAGTGTTAGATGGTGCTGTGGCTGTGGTGTGTGGTGTCAGTGGTGTTGAGCCCCAAACTGAGACAGTATGGAGACAAGCCGATACCTACTCAGTACCACGCATCGTCTTTGTCAATAAAATGGATCGCCTTGGTGCCGATTTTTATCGAGTTATCAAAGAAATTGAGACAAAATTCAATATCAATGCAGTTCCTCTTTATCTCCCGATTGGTTCGGAGCAAAGTTTCAGCGGTCTTATTGATGTGTTGAACCAAAAGATGATCACATTCGAACCTAGTGATTTAGGAAGCAGCATGACTGTCAGTGATCTTCCTACTGAACATCAAGACATTGCCCAATCGTGGCATGATAAACTCATAGATGCAGTAGCCTCTCATAACGATGAGATCATGGAAGCTTACTTTGCAGGAGAGGAAATTGATCACACCTTGGTGTATCAAACCCTTAGAAAAGCAACTATTGCACGAAAGTTATTACCTGTGTTTGTTGGTGCTTCACTTAAAAATATTGGAGTACAAACACTGTTAGATGGAATTGTACAACTTCTTCCTTCCCCACTTGATATCCCCCCCTTAAAGGGAATCAATGTGAAAAAGGATGAAGAAGTTGATGTTATTCACGATCCCAACGGTCCTCCTCTTGCTCTCATTTTTAAAATTATCCACGATCGAGAAGCGGGAGCTCTCTGCTTTGTCCGAGTCTATTCAGGACAATTCAAAAAAGCGACTGCTGTGATGAATATTACCAAAAAGAAACGAGAACGGATTAACCGTATAGTTCGGATGCACGCCAATCGCCCTGAAGCATTAGATACTCTCTCATGTGGAGACATTGGTGTTATTATTGGATTTAAAGGGGCGCAAACTGGAGATACTATCGGAAATGAAGCGTCGCAAATTCTACTTGAAGAGATCCGGTTCCCTGAGCCAGTTATCTCAGTGGCCATTGAACCGAATACCCTCAGTGATCAAGATAAGTTAAAACACTCACTACAAATTCTCTCTCAAGAAGATCCAACGTTCTTTTGGAAAGAGGATAAAGATACAGGACAGTTGGTGATCAGTGGTATGGGCGAGTTACACTTAGAGGTCTTAAAGACTCGCCTCACCGATGAGATGAAAGTAAAAGCTCGTGTTGGTGATCCACAAGTTACCTATCGTGAATCAATTACCAAATCAATTACTAAAACTGAACATTATGAGCGTCTATTGGCAGGAAAAGAACACAGTGCAACAGTCACACTCTCACTGCGACCATTAGCTCAAAAAGAGGGAACTCACATTATTTCAAAGGTAACAACGAAAGAGTTACCCTCTGAATTCTTAGATGCTATACATCGAGGTATTCAAAACTCACTGAGTAGTGGTATACGCTACGGTTATGAAGTCATCGATCTTGAAGTGACCATCGAGAGTGTTCAATACAATGAGTTAACTGCTTCATCCTTTGCATATGAGGCAGCAACAGCTCTCTGTTTTGAGTCAGCCGCACGAGATGCAGAGCCTGTGTTATTAGAACCAGTGATGAATGTAGATATCACAGTCCCCTCTCAATATGTGGGAGATGTGATGAGTAATATCACCTCCCGAGGTGGGTTAATTCAATCGATGGAGAGTCGCGTAACTGGTGATCATGTGATTGCCCAAGCTCCACTGGCTCGATTATTTGGTTATTCAACGGCTTTACGGAGCTCTACCCAAGGGAGGGGAACATTTACTATGGAATTTTCCCACTTTGCACCAAAAGAGTCATAACGTCGTTATTGTTTGACAATAGGTTTTTTTGACCTTAGTATATTTTTTGAGTCTTTTGTGACTTTAGTTATATTAGGAGGATGTATGAGCGTAAAAAGTAGTGACATTCGAAACATTGCCATTGTTGGTCACAATGGAACAGGTAAAACCTCTTTGCTTGAGCAGATACTGTTCCAAAATGGTGTAACTAGCCGATTTGAATCTGTCGAATCGGGTAAAACTGTGAGTGATTACACCGAGGAGGAGATTCAGCGAAAAATCTCAATTCACGCTGCAATGGCCAACCTCTCGTATAACGACAAGAGTCTCACTTTTATCGATACTCCCGGAACTGCCGACTTCATTGGAGAAGTTGTTGGGGCATTTCGTTCTTGTGAATCGGCTATTGTGACTGTTGATGCACGTGATGGTGCTCAAATTGAGACCATTAAGTTGTGGAAGCGACTCAATGACCGAAATAAGCCTCGTGCAGTGTTTATGAATAAAGTAGATCGTGAACGAGCCGACTTTTTCAGTGGTTTTGACCATCTCAAAGAACAACTCGATGCCAACTATGTGTTAATCACCATCCCTATGGGGAGTGCTGAAAACTTTAAAGGTGTCATTAACCTGATTGAAAAGAAAGCCTATTTCTTACATGCAGGAGAGAAAGAGAGTGTTGGTGAGATTCCCCAAGAGTTTGCTTCGTTAGTCGAAGAGTATGAATCAGCTTTAATTGAAGCTGCTGCTGAAGGCTCAGATGAACTGATGGAGAAGTACTTTGAAGAGGGGACACTCTCTATTGAAGATATTCGCTCTGGTTTAACATTAGCATTTGATCATAACTCAATTGTCCCAGTGTTTGCTGGTAGTTCTGCCTTAGGTTCCGGGATTGCAAATTTACTGACATTTATCAGTGAATCATTCCCCTCTCCTTTAGGTAAAGAAGAGTTTATTATTGAGAACGAAGAAGAGAAAGCTATTGAAGTAAGTGAAAGTGGTTCTGTTGCCTCGTATGTGTTTAAAACAACCATTGACCAATTCAGTGGTAAATTAGCCTACGTCAAAGTTGTTCGTGGCTCAATTAGTGGTGATACAGAACTCTATAACCCAGAGATGGGGAAAAAAGAGAAAGCTGGAAAAGTCTTTCGAATGGTTGGTAAAAAGCTTATTGAAACTGATAAACTTGTTGCTGGAGATATTGGTGTTATTGCCCGTAGTTCCATTACAGCGACCAACGCTTCATTAGTCTCAACTGATACTTCATTTACTTTTAGACCATTACGAATCCCATCTCCGGTATACTCCTTAGCCATTGAAGCTGGAGATAAAAAATCGGAAGATAAGATGAACGAAAGTTTATATCGTATCACTGAAGAGGATCTCACATTCCAAATCAGATACAACGATGAAACACGTGAGTCTACTATTAGCGGAATGGGTGAATTACACCTCAATCAGATTCTTGATAAAGTTCAAGAGCGACAAAAGATTACTATTAATACCCGCTTACCAAAGATTGCATATCGTGAAACGATTACCAAAAAGAGCGGGATTGTCGAATATGCTCACAAAAAACAATCAGGTGGGCACGGCCAATATGGTAAAGTCCACATTGAAATTGAACCCATTGAGCGAGGAGAGTATTACTCATTTACCAACGCCATTAAAGGTGGAGCCGTTTCCAAAGGATATATGCCAGGCATTGAGAAAGGTCTTATCGATGCCATGGAAGAGGGATTTTTAGCAGGCTACCCCCTTGTCGATATCGGAGTAACATTAGTTGATGGTAAAGAACACTCAGTAGACTCTTCTGAAATGGCCTTTAGATTAGCTGCCAAAGGTGCTAT
>Ga0265293_10010648_pt1 | contig 12788 bp, 14 predicted proteins | sample Munlanlewell138R_FD_192505 | JGI IMG/M metagenome (GOLD analysis project Ga0265293, IMG submission 192505) | Leachate microbial communities from a municipal landfill in Southern Ontario, Canada - Leachate well 138R | ecosystem: Engineered > Solid waste > Landfill > Unclassified | place: Canada... | reverse complement strand
CGGCTTCGAAGCCGATATCCAGCATCTGGCAATCTTCGGCACCTGTAAAAAGTGCAGGTAAACTGCCGGGCATATTCTTGCAACTGGTTGCAGTTGCGAGGCTGGATTTTTCTCACCAATCCCTGAACAAAGATGACCATTGTTGCTGACGAGTACAACGGGTAGGATTATTCTTGGTTTTTTGTTCGTGTTATTCGTTTGAGTACCAGTGACAGGATAAAAACGGTAACACCGATAAATGAACAGGTCATAAAAGCCGGTATATAACCGCCTGTCATATCATAAATTCCTCCGGCAAACAGTGGTCCGAGTGCTCCGCCGAAAGTGCCGAAAAAGAGCACTACCCCCATAATGCCGCCGATATATTTGGTGCCGAACAATTCTACCGAAACTATCATCTGCAGTGTGTGCATTGCTCCGGTTATACCTAGTGTGGCGGCAAACAAAAACAGCAATACCGCGCTTACCGTAAACGGAAGCAGCAGCAGGCTCAACATAGCCGCTATCAGGCTGAAAAAGAGTACCCTCACCCCTCCCAGTTTATCTACCACGAAAGCGGCAATCAGTTGCGCCGCCAGGGAAACGATAATGAATAACGATAAAGCCGAAGCCGCCGTAATAGCTGTTATTCCGATGTCTTTGGCATAGGGGACCAAGTGAACCAGAATTGTCATAATATAGAAATTATGCAAAAACAGTATTATACCGAATATCCAGAATTTGGCTGTCTTTAGCGACTGTCTGAGAGTTAACCCTTCGTCTAACAATGTGGGCGTTTCAGGCAGGTTTTCCTCTACCGCCTGTTTTTGCAGAGGACCCGGCTTTAGAAATTGGGCGGGTATCAGAATACCGATAAATGCTGCGATTCCCATGATTCTGAATGCCTGCTGCCAGTCGAAGGAGTTTATCAGCCATTGAGCGAGGACAGGCCATATTGCTCCCCCCAGAGCCATGCCGATGATGCCGAGCGAGATAGCCAGCCCTCTTTTTGCGGTAAACCATCTGGGGATTGTCGAACTTATCGGAACGATACAGCAGCTCATCGCAACAGCGCCGAGCAATCCCCATAGCAGATAAACCTGCCAGAGGGCGGTTACTTCAGCCATACCGAACATTACGATACCTGTAGCAATGCCTGTAGCGGTAACCAGCAAGCGGGGTCCGTATCTGTCGCTCAGTTTGCCGGTAAAGATGGCAAAGAGGCCTCCCAGAAAGGTACATATAGAGAATGCAGCCGATAGAGCGCCGCGCTCCCACTGGAATTGATTTGCCAGCGGTTCGAGAAAGATGCTGAACGTGCCGGTCAGAGTACCCAGAGCAACCAGGATAATAAGAGAGCAGGCAACTATAATCCAGCCATAACTGATTTTCACTCTTCGGTTGAGGCTCCTGTTATTATCATAATTATATCAGGATATTATAACATTGTTATGGGAAATAACAAGATGGTTATGCGGCTAGTCTTTTGTAGCCGCCCAGACAAGCGCCACCACCCAGCCGATAAACGTAAAGCCGAGGAATAGATTTAATAAAAAAATAGCAAGGGTATTGCGTTTTTTCCTGACAACGGCAATTATGGTAGGCAGAAAATATATCGCCAGACTGAAAACAAATAATGTTAAGCCGATAATGCTGCTGAAAAAGAACTCCAAAAACTCCATTTCAACTCCGTTAATAAAATAATTTTTGCATTTTATCAACAATTAAAGATTTTTACCAGTGTTCTACAATCAACCACAAGCGTATTCCGTCGCTGATAAACTCTATCGTTCCGTTTTTGTCGGTTCTGTAAATATTTTGCTCTCCCGCCATCTCAACCAGTCTTTCGTTTACTTCCTCATCCGGGTGCCCGTAGTCGTTATCCGCTCCGACGGAAATAACGGCTATTTGCGGTCTGCAAACATTTAAGAATTCAACGGAAGTCGATGACTTCGAGCCGTGGTGCCCCACTTTCAGTACCGTAGCACGTGGTATCAACCGCTCTTTGATAAGTTCCAGCTCTGCATACTTGCCAATATCTGCCGTCAGTAAAAAATTGATTTCTCCGAAAGCCACGTTAAGTACTATGCCATTGTTATCGATATCCGCTACCGTGTCCTCGAAGTATTCACGTTGGGGATTTAGCACATCTATTATTACATTATCGATATTGATTTGCTGTCCCGCCTGAGCCAGCGTGATCGGAATACTTTTTTCATCGATTAGTGCCAGCCATTCATCGTAAACCGGCAGATAGCTTTCGGACTCGGTATTCAGAATCTGCCCGACTTCATATCTTTTCAGCACTTCCACCAATCCGGTGATGTGGTCGTCGTGGGGATGGGTTAAAACCACCAGCTCGATTGTCCTGTCCCAGAATGGCATTTTTTGGTTCAAAGCCAGATTTAAAGCATGCCCGTCGGGACCTCCGTCAATAAGCACCTGAGTATTGCCCTTTGTAACCAGAACGGCATCGCCCTGTCCGATATCCAGAAAGGAAACATGCAGGTTATCGTCCGGTGCCGTGTTTACGGCGCTGAAAACAAGAACAGCTGCCGTAATTAGCAGAACGGCAGTAATTTTTACCGGACGGCGCAGCAAAAATCCTTGCCCGGGGCGCCTTTTCGGGTCGTTTTTTACACTGTTTAATCGGGCATAATCCGACTCCTCGTCATCTTTGCTTTTAAAAAACCTGTATCTGCTATATGCCCAAATTATTAACCCCAGAGCGATATAATATATCCATACATAGACTGCATTGAAGCTGCCGGTATCTATGTAGGCTATCGAGAGCCCGGCAAAACCCTCTACGATTACCAGCATGTAAGAAAGTATCAGCCATAACAGCCAGCCGAAAAACTGCGATAAGGGGAAAAAGAACAAGCCGGTTAGAGCGGTAAGCGTCCCCAGTACAATAATCCCGATAAGCACCGGCAATATTAGAAGTGTCGCCAGCGGGCTTACGATGGAAACGATGCCGAAATAGTAGGCAATAAGCGGCAGTACCCCTGCCAGTGCCGCCATTGTTACCGCCAGGCTGTCATAAGTCAGTTTTGTTATCCTCAAGACAGTCGGGAATCTGTCCGGCAACCTGTTTATCACCTTATTCCCGAAGTTTTGCAGCGGCGGCAGTATGAAAATCAATCCGCACATAGCCGAAAAGCTCATCTGAAATGAGGCGGTGTAAATAACCTGCGGGTCGCAGGCTGTCATTACGGCGGCGGCAAATACCAGCGCGGTTATGGCATTCCTTTGGCGTCCGGTAAGCTCGGCTACCAGAAAGATGCTTGCCATTATGGCGCTCCGAACTACAGGAGCCTGCAGTCCGGTAAGAATGGCATAAAGCCAGATAACACCGAGCGCCAGCCAGATGTAGGCGTAATGCCGCCGTCCGAAGAGGGCTAATCCGATGCCGATCATAATGCCGGCCACGATTGCGGTATGCAGCCCGGATATTGCCAGCAAGTGAGCGGTTCCGGTAATAGAAAAGTCTTCTTTTAAATCATCGGGGATATTGCTGCGGATACCCAAAAGCATCGCTTGAGCCAGAGATGCCTGCGGTTCCGGTAAAACCCTTGTCAGAGATTGCGACAGCTCTGTCCTGAGTGAATATATCCACTCCAGTGGAGCCAGCCCCTGTCCGCTTTCGATAAGTTTAATTTGCGGATAGAGCATTGTGGAGTAGATATTTTCATGCGAAAGATAAGCGGCATAGTCGAAATCATCGAATACGGGCGGGGTTTTCAGTTCCCCCGTTATCCTTAATATGTCTCCGTAACTGTAAGCGGGGTATTTAGAAACAAAAACCAGCACATTGCCTTCCACTTCGAATTGCCCTTCATCAGTTTCAACAAGGGTAGATTTTATTATAAGTCTGGTATTACCCTCTCTGACATCAGGGTCGTCGCTAATCATCCCGCTGACAGTCACTGCTCCCCGGTCGTTAAAAAAGTTGATATAGGCCGAATCGTTTTGTGGGAGGTGGTTATATGCCCAAACGGAAGCGGAAAAAATGGATACGATACAGAGAGCCGCCAGTATTATCTGTTTTTGATATTTCTTGAAAAGCAGCAAGGGGAGGGGCAATAGCCCGGTCAATATAAGTGCTGCCGGTAGTTCGAAATTAAATCCGATGACAATACCGGCTATCCAGCTGATACCGAGGCATATCAGAATCATCTAGAATTTTGGCTCCATACAATTTCGCCTTTGTGAACCTGTTTCCTGCATCTATTACATAAAAACGATTTTACGATTGGTGTTCAAACAATATTTTTTTAAGGCAGTAAAGCGGTCGGCTTAATTTTCAATCATCTACAGTAATCAAGCTCCTGATATTATCGAAGGTATTCTCTCCGATTCCATCGACCTTTAACATTTCGTTGGTATTTTTAAATCCGCCGTTACTTATTCGGTATTCAATTATGGCGTTTGCCCTGGTTTCACCTACCCCGGGTAAGGCTTGAAGCAGCCAGGCTTCGGCGCGGTTGATATTTATCTTTTGTGCAGTATCATCTGAATTGTTAATTATGAGTTCTATTTGATGCTCCGCTGAATTGCTATCTATACCTCCGGCTACGTTTAGCAGGGATTGAATAGAGTCGCTACTTTTTAAGGGATAAAAGCCGGGATTATTGACACTGCCGCCCACGTAAACGTATTCAGTTGTTGCTTTATCGGAGGTGTTTGTCAGTGTAATCAATATTTCCTGCCGGTTGCTGCACCCGGTAAAAGAAAAAAGATTGAAAATAATAAAAATAATCGCTAATATGAGAATAAGGGGAGTTCTTTTTAACATTTAATCGTCCTCCTTGAGGTTATGCAACTTCATTAGTAACGGAGTTTATAAAGAGAAACGCCAAATGGCAATAATTATCACACAATATAGTGAACCGGGTTAGCTTAGTCAAATCTCCGGGAGGTGAAGTATGTTAAAACCGATTAAAGATGCCACTCAATTAAAGCCGGTGATATTAAGAGCCGTTAAAGCACTTTACGGGCAGCAAATGGAAAATATTACCATACTTAAAGCAGAGCTTTTCCCGCTGTTTAGAGAACCGAAACAGGGCTGGATGACACATGTGGAATTCAATGATGACAGATTCGTCTTCAATATACAGCTCGATGTCCAGATGGATGACGGGACAATCACTCGCGTGGTGGAGTTAAATCGCAATCCTCTGCAAAAATAACTGTGCTAGCTGCCGGTTAGCGCAGAGCGTAATGAAGCCTCATTATCAGGTTTTGTAACGGCAATTATCTGGTCTTCGGCCTGCAATACGGTGGCAGGTGACGGGACGGAGGGGTTAGTGTCACGGTGGATTATCAGCGCCAGAATGCTTTCCGCCGGCAGTGTTAAATCCTTAATAGCTTTGCCGACCGTTTTCGAGCCCGGCTGTATTTTTATCTCGACTATTTCCAGCCCCTTTTCTTGAATCGACAACAGGTGCATTAACGGGTTGGTAGGAACCTCGTGTTTAATGTGTTCGAGAATTATGGATGTGCTGCTTACGGTTACATCTACTCCGAGTTTCTTGAAAAGCGCTTCATGCTTTGGATTGCGAATACGGGAAATTGTACGGGGTACATTGAATTTGTATTTTGCCACCTGACAGGCTACCAGATTATCCTCATCATCACCTGTAACCGAAATAAAGATATCCGCACGGTTGGTTCCGGCTTCAGCCAAAACCGATGTTTCACACCCGTCACCCTTGATACAGATGCTTCCCATCTCATTTACTATGGACTGGACAGTGTAGGTATCTTTTTCGATTATCAATACCTCGTGTTGTTCGTCCAGTAATGTCCTGGCAAGGTAATAACCGAGGCGTCCGCCGCCGACAATGATTATATACATCTGTTCGTTAACTCTCCAGCTTTTCTTTCAGCATCTGGGCAAATATGGTGGTCGGGCTGAGCGCTTCCAATCCCAGCATGCTGTATAAATCCCGCCGCAGCGGGTCGTAAATGCGGCAAATCACTTTGGGGACATCAAAAATATGCTTGGCGATTTGGGCCGCCATTATATTGCGGTTATCGCCCTGAGTTACGGCGATGAAAGCATCGGCTTTTTCTATTCCGGCTTTTATAAGACTATCTTCATCGAGCCCGTTTCCCAACAGGGCATTCCCTTTGAATTCGGGCGGCAATCTGCGGAAGCTGTCAACATTTAAGTCTAAAGTGATGACTTCATGGTTTTCTTTATCCAGAAGTATTGCCAGTTGAGCGCCGACGCGTCCGCATCCCATGATAATTATTTTCATAATATACTCTGTTTACAATTTTGACTGAAGCTGATGGTCGATAAGAACCCGGCAGGGCGCATTTTCAAGAACATACGGAATTACGTCGCCGAGGCAAAACAGCCCGAAGTGCTGTTTATAGGAAATACCCATTAAAATTAAATCAACCGCTCTTTTTTTGGCTTCTTCTATTATCGTAGGGCCGATATCTCTGGCCTGCATCATTTCCGTTTCAATGGGGCATCCCTGTTTCTGACCAATGGACTCAATATTACTTAAAATGTTTTCGGCGGCGTCCATTTTGGTACTATCTTCGGCATCAAGAGGTAGTGAACGCTCCACGGGTATTACATGTATAGCGTAAATCTCACATAAATCCTTTTTACTTCTAGACAACTTGCATGCCAGCTCGATTGCCCCTTCATCGGCAGTAGTGCCGGCCACCGGAACCAGTATCTTTGAAAATTCTATTTCTTCTTTTTCAACCATTATTACCAACCATCAAGCGGGTATTATAAACCCTGTACCCGAAATTTACAACTGATGCGGGTATTTTGTAATAAATTAAGAAAAATTAAAATTAAAGAATGTGAAAATGTCGGGTTTTTTTGATACCTTTCCTTGTTTTTATTACCATCTTAAATATCAAAAGGGGAAGTAAAAAGATTATGTTCGGTGTAAATTATTTTCATCCTGTATATTAGGGGCTATAAAACTACCAAAAGACGGTCAGGCAGCCGGTCTATTTCCATCTCCAGAAAGTAGGCAGGAACAGTATCAGTATGGTGAAAAATTCGAGACGGCCGGCTATCATACAGAAAATCAGCACGCCCTTCCCCAAAGCCGGAATAGAGGCATAGTTTTCAAGGGGCCCAACAGCTCCTAATCCCGGGCCTACATTACCGAGGGTAGAAACAATGGCAGATAATGCCGTGACTGTATCCAGTCCCAGTCCGCTCATTATCAAAAAACCGGTTACGGCAACCGAGAAATAGATAATCGCCATTCCGACCGTCTTGTTGACAATGCCCTCGGGTACAATATTCCCTCCCAGCTTTAAAGGTATTACAGCACTGGGGTTAAAGGCATTTTTAATCTGCCGGTAGGCGTATTTTGCCAACACCAGAACGCGAACTACTTTCAGTGCGCCGCTGGTCGAACCTGCCGAAGCTCCCGTTACCATCAAGAACAACAATATCGCTTTTGACAGGGGGGGCCAGGTGTTGAAGTCGGCAGTGCAAAAGCCGGTAGTGGTCATTATTGCCGCTGTATTGAAGCTGCCGTATCTTATAGCCTCTCCGATTGAAGCTCCCATATTTATTATCAAATCCAGGTTGATTAAAAGAGCCGCCCCGAAGAGCAACAGCAGGTAAAACTTGAACTCGGGGTTTTTGAAGAGCTTTCCGGGTTGTTTTTTCCACAGCAGGAAGTAATATAAACCGAAGTTGACGCCGGTAGCTATCATGAAAAAGAGCACGATTCCTTCCACCAGCAGGCTGTTATAAGCGGCGATGCTGAGGTTATAGGCGGCAAATCCTCCCGAGGGAATGGTGCTGAGTGTTACCATTGTGGAATCGAAATTCGACAACCCTGCTATTTTCAGCAGTATAAACTCCAAAATCGTCATAACCATATATATCGCCCACAATACCTTGGCGGTATCTCTCATGCGTGAAGTGAGTCGTTCGTCCTGCTTTCCGCCTGTCCATTCCGCTTCGGCAAGCCTGGCGGCGCCGATTCCCAAAAGCGGCAGCAGGGCAACGAACAGCATAATGATACCCATACCGCCCAGCCATTGCGTCAGTGAGCGCCAAATCAGAAGGCCCTTATATTGGATGTCAATATTGGTAAATACCGTTGCGCCTGTCGTGGTAAAACCTGATACCGCTTCAAAGAAAGCATCCAGGAAATTCGGCATCGCTCCGCACAGGGTGTAAGGCAAGGCTCCGAACAGTGAAATGGATATCCAGCCGACAGCAACCAGCGTAACAGCTTCCCGGCGGCTGATGTTTTTCTCTTTGACCTTTATGAACCTCCATAGTATCATCCCGATGACTATGGCGAGAGCCATCGATATGGCAAAGGCTGATACCGCCGGTGATTCTTTAAGGAAAAGGCTCCATAAAAGGGGAATTATCATAGAAACGCCTATTATGGCTATGATAAGACCGAGGTAATGCAGGATAGCTTTAATTCTCATAAAAATATTACTTAAAGAGTTTTTCTATTGTTTGTACAGACTCCGGCGGCGTAACGATAACGACATGGTCGCCCGGTTTAATTATTTTATCTTCGGGCGGAATAAAAATTGTTTCGTTGTGGACGATTGCCACCACCTTCGTTTCTTTCGGAAAACCGGATTCGGTAACTTTTTTATTGGCTATTACGGCCTGTGCGCCGGTGACGAATTCAATCGCTTCCAGTTTTTGGGCTTCGATAAGAGAAGCCGAGATTACGCCGCCGCGAAGCACGAAGCGGATTATTTTATTGGCAGCCAGTATTGTCGGTACGGCGGCAACATCGATTCCGATAGCTTCTGCTAAAGGTATATATCCGGGTTTGTTGACCACCACCATAACACGGGGAACGTCGAGTGTTTTTGCCAGAAGTGCGCTCAGTATATTGATTTCTTCATTTTCGGAGGTAGCTACAAAAGCATCGGCTGAAGATACCCCCTGTTCGGTCAAAAAAGTACGGTCCGTTCCGTCTCCTTGCAGAATATCTACATTTTCAAGTTGGGCGGCAAGTTCGTCACAGCGAATAGGGTCTTGCTCGATAATCTTTACCTTTACCCCTCTTTTTTGGAGCTCGGAAGCGGTTAATACGCCCACACGGCTTCCGCCAAAAATAACTACCCTTTTTGCTGTACGTTTCTTTTGTATAAAAATCTTACCGAGTTCGTCCATATTATATGCGGGGACGGCAATATGCAGGCTGTCTCCCTCGCTTAAAACGAAGTCTTTTTCAGGTTCGATTATCTCTCCCTGATGTATAACGGCAACTATCATACTCGGTTGCGGCAGTGTCAGTGATGTCAGTTTTTTACCTACCAGCGACTCACTTTCTATTTTAAACTCTCTTATTTGTACCAGCCCGTTGGCAAAGTTCTCAACCGGAGTAGAATAGAAACCGGAAAGTATTTCCATTATCTCCGTGGCAGCTTCCAGCTCGGGATTGATAAAAACGTCTATGCCGAGGCTTTTCGGCCTGACTATCTTGCGCGGGGAATTAGGGGTTTTTGACGGCGCTACAAAATAACCTGAGTAATCAACATTGCGTATTCTGGCAGCAGTAGTTACAGCGCCCATCTCTTTTGCCATAAAACAGGTTATCATGTTGGTTTCATCGTTGTTTGTAACGGCAAGCACCAGGTCGGCACGCTCTATTTCCGCTTCTTTTAATGTTTTAGGTGTGGCGGAATTCCCTCTGATTGTTTTTATATCAAGCTGTCCCTGAAGGTTCTTTAAAGCCGTTTCGGATTGTTCCAGGACAGTGACTTCGTGCCCCTCCTGAACCAGAAGAGAGGCAATGTGCGAGCCGATTATTCCGCCGCCGGCTATTATAATATACACTCTGTCTTCTCCACGAGATTGATTTGTATTTCCCGATATCTGTACATCATTTATTTCAATTGTTGCATTCTATGCTCTTGTTTTCAGACTGTCAATAGGGTGAAAAAATATCTCAGTCAAAAAAACGGGTTGACAACATTTTCCGGTCGGTTCTTTAAACTTATAATCAGTTGAACAAATACTGTTTTCGGGAGGAAATATTTTTATAATTCAGTTGTATTATTATTGACATTGATATTATATTTTTATAAACTCTATGATGAGAAGAAGTTGGTAATATAATTAAAATCCAGTATTAAGAGTTTAATCGTTTCGAAAGCAATGGGGAATTAAACCGGGGTGAAGATACTGGTGAAAGAGGTCTATACTTGGGGAAGATGTCATTTATACCTCGCGAAAACAAATTTTTTGAGCTTTTTACACAAAGTGCCTCCAATATGTCAAAGACCGCCCGGGCTTTGGAGGATTTACTGAAAAACTGGGAAAATATAGACATTAAAGTAGCCTACATTACCGAATTGGAACACGAAGGCGATTCTTTGACCCATCAGGTTGCCGCTATGTTATACCGCACTTTTGTTACTCCTTTCGACCGCGAAGATATAGCTCAGCTTTCGCATGTAATGGATGATGTTACCGATTTTATCCATGCCACCGCAGAGTCAATCTACATATATAAAGTGGAAGCCACTACACAGCGAGCCAACGAACTGGCTGAAATAATCGTTCAGGCGGCTGCTGAAATAGAAAAAGCGGTTAAGTGCCTTGGTAATCGCTCCGATTTAAAAAAGGTCGTCGAGCATTGTGTCGAGATTAATCGTCTTGAGAATAAAGCCGATGCCGTTTACCGGGCAGCGCTGGGAGAATTATTTGATGACAGCAAGGACACCAAATACATAATAAAGTGGCGTGAAATATATGACCACATGGAAACTGCCACCGACCGTTGCGAAGATGTTGCCAATGTGCTTGAAGGTGTAGCTCTGAAGAATGCCTGATCCATCTATTATTATACTGATTCTGATTATAATATTGGCTCTCTGTTTTGGACTGGTAAACGGTTTCAACGATGCAGCCAATGCTATTGCCACCTCTATCGGCTCAAGGGCTTTGTCTCCCAGACAGGCTTTAATTATTGCAACTTGTTTCGAGATGCTGGGTGCGGCTACCGGTACGGCAGTCGCTCAAACAGTCGGAAAGGGCGTGCTGATTCCGGAAGCAATTTCCTATCAAACAATAATTGCGGCTTTGGGTGCGGTAATTATCTGGACGGGAACAGCCACTTTTTTTGGATTACCTGTCAGTTTAACTCACGGTTTCATAGCTGCACTGGCAGCTGCGGGAGTGGCTGCGGCGGGGACAGGTGCGGTCAACTGGGCGGTAATCGGCAGGATTATGTCGGCGGTAGTCACAGCTCCGGTGCTCGGTTTTATCGGCGGTTTTATTCTGATGATAATTGTATTTTGGCTTTTCCGAAAATGCCTGCCATCCAGAATGCGTACACTTTTCAGTAGGCTGCAAATACCGTCTACCGCTTTTATAGCTTACAGTCACGGTAAGAATGACGGTCAGATGCCGATCGGTATTATAACGATGGCACTTATTATTTACACCGGTCAAACTGATATGTGGGACAGTATTCCATGGTGGATAATAATAGCGTCGGCTCTTTCTATCAGTTTAGGTATGGCTGTAGGCGGCTGGCGTGTAATTAAGACACTCGGTATGCGGGTTACCACACTGCGCCCCGAACATGCCTTTGTGGCACAAACGGCTGCAGCTTCTGTAATCGAGGGAGCTTCTCAATTAGGAATACCCATCAGCACGACACATTGTATAAGCAGCTCTGTAATGGGAGTCGGAGCTACCCGACGTCTCTCGGCGGTGCGCTGGGGGGTTGCCGGTAATATGGTGTCGGCATGGATAATTACATTTCCGGTGTGCGGTATCTTGGGGTACGGGATTTCGTGGCTTTTGGGATTGTTTTAACAATATCTAGAGGCTATATTCTCTGGGAGCAACGCGCATCTTCTCGGCAGTTATTATCGCTTTAATTTCATCTACAACACGGTCTATTTGGCCGTGTTCGTTGACAGCTACATAATCGAACATATCGATTCTGGTCATTTCTTCTTTTACCGTCTCGATTCGCAGCTTGAGGTTTTGCTCTGATTCGGTGTTGCGCATCGTTAATCGGTCGATCAGTTCCTGTAATTTAAGCGGCGCTAAAAATATAAAAATCGCTTGGGGCAGGATATTTTTTATAGTGGCGGCGCCTTGAACATCGATTTTAATAATGGTATCTTTGCCTGAGGCGAGCGCTTCTCTGACAGCCTGCTTGGGAACGCCGTAAAAGTTTCCGTAAACATTAGCCCATTCCAGCAGTTCGTTATCGTCAATCAACGTCTGAAATTGCTCTTTGGTGACAAAATTATAATCTACGCCGTCTTTTTCCCTGGGGCGTTTGGCGCGTGTTGTCATAGTGGTAATATGAGCAATCGGGAAGTTGGCCTTTTTCAGTCTGTTTAAAACGGCATCCTTACCGGCGCCTGACGGGCCTGAAAGAACAAGCAACAGGGGTTTTTTCTCCCTGTTCCACAAAAACTCGTTGTTAGAGCTTGATTTTGTCATCACCCAGCTCCGGTTTGATAACTGTGCCGCCGCGCAATATTTGGAATCTGCCGGTGATTGTCTCGGGGGCAAGTGCTGCCAGCACGATATGCCCGCTATCGGTAAAGATTACCGCTTTGGTGCGTCTGCCGCTGGTCATATCGATTAGTTGACCCTTATTGCGTGCTTCTTGAATAATGCGTTTGGTAGGGGCGGAGTTGGGGGACGCGATGGCAATAACTCTGTTCATTGCCAGTATGTTGCCGAAACCGATATGAACCAATTCTCCGAACATGTTTTTCCCCTCTGAATAATTATACGTAAACCCTTTTCAAGATTAAAACGAATAGACTATATCTTACCCTTTTAGAATATTTCTGGC
>Ga0265293_10010647_pt1 | contig 12789 bp, 9 predicted proteins | sample Munlanlewell138R_FD_192505 | JGI IMG/M metagenome (GOLD analysis project Ga0265293, IMG submission 192505) | Leachate microbial communities from a municipal landfill in Southern Ontario, Canada - Leachate well 138R | ecosystem: Engineered > Solid waste > Landfill > Unclassified | place: Canada... | reverse complement strand
AATTTTAAAAGGCTGTGATTATATGACCCTTGGTCCGGGAGCCTGCACTATTTGTAAAGAGTGTACTTATCCCGCCTTGCCTTGTCGTTTTCCTGATATTGCTATCCCCTCTTTAGAAGCTTTAGGTATCAATGTTTTGGAATTGGCAAAATCATGCGATATAAAGTATTATAACGGTCCTAATACGGTTACTTATTTTGCGGCAATATTTTATAACTAGAGGTATCTATGCATAAAGTTACAATTATTAGTAATCATCAAACAAAAGAAGTATCCGTTAAGAGCGGCGCTAATTTATTAGATGTTCTCAGTAAAAATGGGTATTTAATAACGGCAGATTGCGGTGGTCATGGTACCTGTATGAAATGCAAAGTACAGTGTAATCATGAATATTTACTGGCTTGTCAGACGGTTGTAACCCAGGATATTAGAGTTGAATTACCTAATGGCGAAAGTGACGGACTGTTAAACAGTTTAAAGAGAAGTTATGAGATTAAGCGTAAATATGGTTATGGAATAGCGGTTGATCTCGGTACCACTACAATTGCTTTGTATTTAATGGATTTGAAAAACGGCTGGGTTATTGATAATATTTCCGTATTGAATGCTCAAACTTCATATGGCACTGATGTTATTACCAGAATTAAAAAGTGCAGTGAAGGCCATTTAGATACTCTTTTTTCCTTGATAGTTAAGCAGATAAATGAGATTATTCATAATTTTAAACTAAAGCATGCAATAAACGACATTGAAGAAATTGTGGTTGCCGCCAATACTACAATGCTTCATATTCTGGCCCATACCGACCCCACATCACTTGGGACCGCCCCCTTTACTCCGGTTTTTTTAAAGCGTCTTGAAATAAGCGGACCGATAATAAATCTTGATGCCAAACGGATTGTTTTGCTTCCGGCAATCAGTGCTTATCTTGGCGGTGATATTGTTGCCGGTATTTTAGCCTGTAACATAGAAGAACAAACAAAGAATATAATTTTTATCGATATCGGTACCAACGGCGAAATCATTATAAAAACAAAAAAAGGGATATATGGAACTTCAACGGCTGCCGGTCCTGCGTTTGAAGGAGCGAGAATCGAATGGGGAACCGGGGGAATACCCGGTGCCATTTCAAAAGTGGAATTAGCAGATAATGAATTAAGAATCAGTACCATTAACAATCAAAAAGCGATGGGAATTTGCGGCAGCGGGTTAGTTGATATCGTTTCTTTATTGGTATCAGAAGGTTTAATTGATGAAACCGGAACTTTTGACTATCGATCAAACAGTAATTTGATAGAAAACTTATATGACGGAAGATTATATATAACCGATAAAATCTATATATCGCAAAAAGATATTCGGGAATTTCAATTGGCGAAAAGCGCCATTGCTTCCGGGATTCAGGTGCTCTTAGAAATTGCTGAACTTAAAGCCGAGGATATCGATCAAATATATTTAGCCGGGGGGTTTGGTTTTTATATAAATCGAAACAGCGCTGTCAATATTGGTCTTCTGCCTAAAAAAACCAAAGAAAAAATTATTTCGGTGGGAAATACCAGCGGTCTTGGCGCTAAGATGGCATTATTGAATGATGATTACCGCACCCAATGCGATGAAATCGCCACGCGCGTTTCGGTGATAGAATTATCTAATAATCCTCGATTTACAGAACATTTTATTAACAATATGTTATTTGAATAATTAATCGGAGGTGCTAGATTGATTGTAAAAATATCTGATAAAAAATTAGAAGAAGTATTGAATTTCAAGGAATTAAAGCAATTATTTAAACATTTCTCCATCCTTACCGGTGTCGATGTATCATTACATGATGTGGAAGGAAACGAATTATTTTGCAATCGCCTATTACCCCAAAAGAATATCTGCGAATATATGAAAGAAAACGAAAAAGCGGCGGCCTGTAATCATAATATGGCTTATTCGGGTAAAAAGGCAGCTGAATTGGGAGAACCCTATATTTTTAAATGCGGATGTATGATTAAATGCTCTGCCCCGATTCTATTTGATGAACAATTAATCGGAAGCCTTTCTTGTGGTCCGGTATTGCTTTGGGATGTTGATGATTTATTTTTGGAAGAACTTGAAAACTGGGCGGTCAAAATGGAATTAAGTGAAATCGACTTGCAAAAGTTTTTGGATAACACTAAACAATTATCTTGCGAGAGCATGACCAGTGCTGCTCAAATGCTCAGCTTTATTGTTGATTATATGTGTAAGGAAGAAAGTAAGTTTTTAGGGCAACGTTTAAAGATATCCAAACAACAAAAAGAAATATCGGAATTACTTCATGATAAAAAACAAAACCTTGCCAGTTTGGCAGCCCTGGAGCGAAAAGCCAAATTAAGACGGTTTCCAATCGAAATGGAAAGGGAATTAATTGCATCGATTCAAACGGCAAACATGAACAATGCCAAAAGAATCTTAAACGATTTGCTCTGTGAAATATTTTCCTACTCATCAGGCAATGAAGATATTATTAAAGCTAAACTATTTGAGTTAAGTGCAATTTTAATCAGAGCCGGGGTTGATGGGGGCGTTCCGCTTTTAGAAATGTCTAAGATTGTTATCGAATACTCTAAAATCTTATCAGAGAAGATTAGTTTTGAAGAATTATGCCTTTTCACCTCGGAAATCATGGAAAAAATAATGAGAGTTATTTATGAAAACCGCGGTCAAAAACAAACCAATCAACATTTAATCAATGCCATTAATTATATTAAAGAAAATTTTGATAAAGACGTTAGTCTTGAAACGGTTGCGCGCAATGTTTTTGTCAGTAATTATTATTTAAGTCATTTATTCAGAGAAGAACTTAATATGACTTTTTCTGACTATGTAAATAAAATCAGAATGGATAAAAGTTTAACCTTAATTAAAACAACCGGCAAAACGGTTCAAGAAATTGCCGAAGAAGTCGGAATTAACGATGCAAGTTATTTCACTAAAATTTTTAAGAAATATTTTGGTGTAACGCCGACAAGTTATATGAAAATATATAATTAAAGGATAAAACTAGGGGAAACCCTAGTTTTCTGGCTTTATATTGATAAAAATTGAATAATAACAATAAATTACTATTTTATAGCAAGATAATCAATTAAAAATAAAAGCGATTTCATGTATAATGAAATTGAAAGTAAAATAGAGGTGGTGTCATGATTTTGGAAAATATTTCTTTATCGCTTCAAAGAGGGAAAGCAAAAGAGGTTAAAATGCAGGTTCAAGCGGCTCTTGATAGCGGTGTTTCACCACAATATATTTTAAATTGTGGATTAATCCATGGGATGAATGTTATCGGCGGTAAATTTAAAAATAACGAAGTGTTTGTTCCTGAAGTCCTGGTGGCGGCCCGCGCCATGAATGCCGGATTGGAAATCTTAAGACCGATTCTTGTTCAAACCGGCATCAGGCCGATCGGTAGGGCTATCATCTGTACGGTCAAAGGTGATCTCCATGATATCGGGAAAAATTTAGTTAAAATGATGCTCGAAGGTCAGGCTATCGATTGCATTGATTTGGGGGTTGATGTTGATTCCGATGAGATAATTGCGGCAATTAAAGAACATAATCCCGATTTAGTATGCTTATCGGCATTACTGACAACAACCATGATTGAACAAAAAGTAATTATTGAAAATATTGAAAAAGCCGGCTTACGCGATAAAGTGAAAATTATGGTGGGAGGAGCACCGGTAACCGAAGCATTTGCCAAGGAGATTAAAGCCGATGCTTTCAGTCCCGATGCCGCCAGTGCAGCGGAGACGGCGGTGCAAATGCTTACTAAGCAGGTTGATGATGATGTTTAATAAATTAGAATGGTATAAACCGAATCTGGCTGAAACCGTTAATATGCTTGAAAGACTATATTATGATGCGCTTAATCGTCAAGGCGGAAATGTAACTTTTCGGGCATTACCGCCTTCCGATGTTGATTTTTATTCAACCTTTGATTTAAGAAAATATAACTATGATACTGACATTACCCGATATGCGGAGGATTTATGTATCTTATTACACAATTCTTATTGTAAAAGAAGGCTGGTTGACGATAATATGCTTCCCACGATTTCTCCGGCTTTGGGTATCGGCGATTATTCGGCGTTTGTTACCGGTGAGATAGATTTTCGGCAGGATACAAGTTGGTCCCAACCAAGTTTAAAGGAAGTTGATGATTGGAAGCATCTTCCTCCCCTTGGAACCAGTAAATGGTATCAAAGATTTCTCGTTATTTGTGAGGAAATGCTTAAAATATCAGCCGGAAGCGGCATACCTTTTATTCGCGGGTTCTTTTCCCCGCTTGATTTGGCCGGAGCCTTAAGAGGAGAGGAACTATATTATGATTTTTATGACAATCCGGATGAACTGCATGAACTGCTTAATTATTGTGCTGATGCCACGATAAAGTTTGCGGACGACATTTACGATTTAGCAGATAAATATTTAAGAGATTCAAAATACGGTTTATTTTATACAAAAGGCATTATTAATATGTCCGAAGATATCGCCTGTATGATTTCCGGAACACTATATCGTGAATTTTGCCGCCCGCACACGCAAAAAGTTATTGATCATTTTGGGGTAGGGCATCTGCATACTCATTCGCGCGCCATGTACTTAGTAAAAGAAATATGCAGTTTAAATAATGTGGCAAATTTATGGCTGGCAACCGATCCCAATGCCCCAAAACCGATTGAGCATATTGAGCAATTGGTGGATGACGCCAACGGTGTTTGCCTGGCAATTGATTGTGAACATTTTACCGAAATTAAAAACAATTTTTATAAATTAAAAAAAGGTAATTTTTCGATCACTTTACCGGTTAAAAATATCGAAGAAGCAATTGAATTTACTGAAAAGTTTAAAAATTTAAGATAGATTAATCATTTGAGAAAAGAGGAATTAATGAAAAAATTATTCATTTTCATACTTGCATTCTTTATTGTCTCTATCTTATCAGTTAATTCAATTAATCTTCAAGCTAAATCAGAGACAATTAGAATTTGGGTTGGGGCTATTGCCAAAGAAAAAGCGGTAATGGAGCAAATTGCGGCCGAATATAAAGAAAGAACCGGCGTTACGGTTAAGGTCTATCAGAAAATGGAAATATTTACGGTTCCTTCGGCGTTAGTAAATAATGCCGAACTTGAGGAGCGACCCGATATCGTTTATATGCAGGCCCCCGATATCGGCGGTTTAGTAAAATCGGGTTATCTCGTTTCGCTTGATATATCCGATGATTTACGAAACCGCTTTTGTCCGTTAGCCTTTGAGGCTTTTACTTATAATAATAAAGTCTATGGTATTGGCTATTCAAATGATATTTACGGACTTCTTTATAATAAGGATTTGATTGCAACTGAAGATTTACCAAAGACCTGGGAAGAACTATTCACCAAAGCTGAGGAGTTAACAATCACCGATAATTCAAATAATATCATACAAAGAGGATTATATTTAAACGCGACCGATATGTGGCTAAATTATCCTTTGATTAGAAAATATGGTGGTTATTATTATGGGAAATATCCTAATGGTGATTATAATGCTTATGATGTTGGTTTTGATAATCCTGGAATGTTGGATTATGTTGCGAAGATTAAAGAATTTCGTAAAAAAGGTATGGTTCTAAATAATCCGAATGACAAGGCTTATAGTGATATTACTAATGAATTTGCAAGCGGTAAGGTTGCAATGTATTTTCAAGGGCTGTGGTATGCTTGGTTATTTCAAAATAGAGAAATAAATTATGGAATTGCGCCTTTACCTGAGAAGGCAAAACCATTATCAACAGTGCAAGGCTTTGTTATTAATAAATATACAAGGAATCCGGAGGTTACCACCGATTTTTTGGAGTTTATTTTAGAAGATACCAATCAACAAAGGTTAATTGAAGCCGGCAATAATTATGAGAAAAAAACCGGTGAGCGAAATCCAACCAACCTATCTGTTATTAATAGCGATTATATTCAAACCGATGAAATCTTAAAGAGCCTTAGCAATATTGGTTATAATGTTGAACCCTTTCCCAATATCCCCGAAGGAACCTTATGGTATAACCAAGAAGTAACCTACACTACATTTAAAACTATATTCTTCGGAGACAGCGCCGGCAATGAAGTGGATGCTATGTATAAGTTGACGGAGTTAGCTGAATATATTCGCCGGAACGTTTTATTGCTTAATGAAACGGTCGATTATGTCAGTATTCCCTGGTGGGTATATTTAATGGTAACGGCTGTTGTTTTAAGTTTAATTATTGTTTATATTATTATTAAAAAGCGAAAAGGGACCTTATTTCCCCGAAAATTCAGTAAAAAACAAACCGCTATCGCTTGGTGCTTAATGCTTCCTCTCCTCTTTCTTCTAGGAATGTTTTATGTTTATCCGATTTTTCATAATTTTTATTTATCATTTACTAATTATAGTGGAGTAAATCTAAGAGATTATGGATTAGTCGGTTTTGCCAACTATCAACAGATCTTTAAAGAAGGAATCAAGGGATTATTTTCGATGAGTATTTGGACGGTTTTCTTTGCTTTTTCTGTGATTACCCTTTCTTTTGTTTTTGGCACATTACTTGCGACTTTACTTGATTCGGCTAATGCCAAAGTCGCAAAAATATATCGGCTGATATATATTCTTCCATGGGTTATTCCGGCGGTTATTACTTTGCTTATGTGGCAAGGTTTACTTGAAACCGAAGGCGGATTAATTAATCAAATGCTTTCATTAGTCGGAATCGGTAAAGTTCCATGGCTGACCAACCGAATTATCGCCCGCGTTTCAACAATTCTCGTTATGGTGTGGTTTTCGTTTCCGTATTATATGGTTATTGCCTTTGGTTTTTTAAAGTCCATCCCCAAAGAGTATTATGAAGCGGCTAAAGTTGACGGCGGTTCTAAATTTTATATTTTCTGTCATATAACCTTGCCTTTAATCTTTAGGGCTTTAATTCCAACCTTAATTATGGGCTTTATTATGCAATTCAATCAATTTGGGGTTTATATGTTAACGCAAGGCGGACCGGCCAGTGATGTTCTCGGTAATCCCGGCGCGACTGATTTGTTGATTACTTATGTTTTTAATACCGCTTTTAATTCCAAACGCTATGCTTTAGCTGCCAGCTACTCGGTGATTATTTTTATTTTCGTCGCCGTATTTGCCTTAATTACGATGCGCGTTAATAAAAAGAGAATGGAAGTATAGGTGATGAATATGAAAAAAAACATATCCAATATATTTATTCAAATAATGCTGTTTTTACTTGCGATAATAACGCTGTTTCCTTTTGTCTATATTATTATGATTGCGTTCGGAAAAAACGTTATTTCCACAAGTACGTTTATTCCGGAAGCTTTTACTTTAGATAATTTTAAACAGTTATTTACCGAAACCAAGTTTCTTCACTGGATAGGCAATTCATTTCTAATCGCCGCCAGTACAATGGTATTTTCGGTTATTTTAGTTTCAGTATCGGTTTATGTTTTTTCAAGATTAAAGTTTTACGGGAAACAAAAATTATTTAACTTTATCTTATTAATTCAGATTTTCCCATTAACTTTATCTATGGTTTCAATTTTTAAAATATTTGTCCAATTGGGTTTATTAAATCAAAAGATGGGACTCGTTGTGGTGAATTCCACCCTGGCTTCAGCCGGATTGATTATGCTTGCTAAAGGGTACTTCGATGCTCTTCCTTATGAAATTGATGAGGCCGCCATGATGGACGGAGCTTCAATATTTCAAATTCTTGTAAAAATAACACTTCCTCTAGCAAAACCGATGCTGGCGATTGTCGCCATCCAAAGTTTTGTTATTGCTTATAACGAATATACAATTGCCAGTGCGGTAATGACCGCCAAGGTTGAATCAATGCCCTTGGCGGTCGGCCTTCAAAGTATGATTACCGGTCAATATGGTATTAATTGGAGTATTTATTGCGCCGGTGCCGTATTGGGAAGTATCCCGATGATTGCTTTATTTTATTCTTTACAGAAATACTTTATCGGCGGCTTGACTGAGGGCGGTGTAAAACAATAATGGATTTGGATATTATTCATTTCAGTAATTATATTTATGCATATGCCGTATCAAATGATGAATTAAACGTACGAATTCGCCTCAGAAGCAAAGTTTATGATAATATTAAAGTTTATTATAAAAATTTATACGACCACAGTAAAAACATTTATTCAAAAAATATGATTATGATTTTGGATGACGGTATCCATTCGCTTTATGAGGCGACAATTCAAATTAAAGAACGGCACTTTAAATATTATTTTGAATTATCCCAAGGATTAAAAACGATTGCTTATACAGCTGACGGTTTGATTAAAGAACCCGCTTCTGTTAATTATTTCTATTATCCGGCAATTAATGATGATGAAATAATAACCCTCCCCGGTTGGGCGGAAGGCGAAATAATTTATCAGATTTTAGTTGATCGTTTTTATGATGGTGATGCGGCCAATAATCCTAAGAATGTTAAGAGTATCGACGCTCTGCCCGATCGCAATACCTACTACGGCGGTGATTTTGTCGGAATCATAAAAAAAATGGACTATATAAAATCACTGGGTGTGAAAATCATTTATTTAAGCCCTTTGTTTTTATCTCCGACCTATCATAAATATGATGTATCCGATTATTATAAAATTGAAGATACTTATGGCGGCACGGTTGGATTAATAAATCTTGTTGAAACAGCGCACCGAAATGGCATTAAGGTCATTTTAGACTGTGTCTTTAATCATTGCAGTGCAGAAAACGAATTGTTTCAGGATGTGATTAAATACGGTGAAGCCTCACTTTATAAGGATTGGTTTTATATTGAAAGTTTTCCGATTGACATAAAGCGCTGTAACTATGATACTTTTGCCGGAGAAGTTCCTTCAATGCCTAAATTTAATACCAGTAATCCCGATGTGATTAACTATTTAACCGATGTTGCTGTCCACTGGACAAAGACTTTGGATCTTGACGGTTGGCGATTGGATGTTGCCGATGAGGTTTCAATGTGTTTCTGGCGAGAATTTCGCCGAAAAGTAAAAGCGGTAAAACCTGAGGTTTTAATTATCGGTGAAGTATGGAATCATGCCTCCAAATGGATGCAAGGCGATCAATTCGATACGGTTACCAATTATAAATATCGAAAATGGTTGGTTGATTTTATTTGCGGAAATATAAATTCCTCTATGTTCTGGCAAAAGATTAGCGGCAATAAAATGCTCTACAAAACCCCCTCGTTTAATTATTTGGTTAATTTAATCGGCAGTCATGACACTATTCGTTTTCGGACTTTGGTCGATAATGAAAAACTTCATTATTTAGCCCTGTTATTGACTTTAACGTTAGACGGTATGCCCCTTATTTATTATGGTGATGAGGTGGGATTAGAAGGTCAGGTTGACCCCGATAATCGTCGCGCTTTTCGGTGGAATGATATCAATAAAGAAGAATTGAAATTAATTCAATCGATCGGTAAATTGAGAGAGAGTTCAACCGCATTAAAAAAAGGCGAAACTATTCCTTTAAAATCGGATGAACGGGTATTAGCGTTTCGAAGAAAATATGGAAATGATATGATAACGGTCGTTCTTAACTTTAGTAATAAAGTTAAGAAAATGAAGTTTAATATTCAAAAGGTTTTATATGGCGAATTGTCAGTAAAAAACGATTCTGTTTATGTCCAACCATATAGCATTATTATTGGATTATAAATATAAATTAAAGAAAGGAAGAGAGATATGAGAAATTTTAAAACAATTTTTATGTTAATTTTATTTTTTGTCGCAATTATGATGACTGCTTGTACAACAAAATTTAAAGTTAAGTTTGATTTGAATTATCAAGATGCCAGTGACGGACCTCTTACCCAAGAAGTTGTTAAAGGGGAAAAAGCCACCGAACCCCTTGCTCCGGCCCGCGTAGGTTATGATTTTTTAGGTTGGTTTAAAAACGATAAAGATATAGAACCCTATGATTTTAATCTTCCGGTTGAAGCAAATATTACCCTTTATGCTAAATGGAAAGAAAAAGAGGCGGAAGTCACTTATTATTTAGCCGGGAGTTTTAACGCTTATGTACCAAATGATGCGGCTTATGTAATGACAAAAGATAAGGACGGCTTGTATACGTTCACGGTCGAGCTTACTGCGGATAATCGCGATACCGCATATGACGGGCATTATTATAAAGTAACCAACGGCACTTGGGATGCGGATGGTTGTTATGGTGTTGATAACTATTATATCAATCCGGCTCCGTCGTCTCCGACCGGCGGCGGTTTAGGCTCGATTTGGCACTGGGCCAACGGATCATTGACCGTAAAATTCGATGCGGAAGAATTGTTAATTACCGATACTTTAGTAATGGAAGAAGACGTGATTGAAGAATTAGAACCGCGTATTTATGGTAAATTTAACGGTTGGGTCATTGACGGCGATAATGCTCAAATCTTAACCGATCCGGACGGCGATGGGATTTATACTATAGAAATTGATTTCGCCGAAGGCGGAACTTCGGACTTTACGGTCTGTCTGTCAAGAAAATGGTATGATGACGAGTGGGGTCAAAGATGGGGTGCCAACGAACAGTATAAACTGGACGGGACTGCCGCCGGAATGGGCAATGCCACGGAGATTACTTATGAAGTCGGTAAATATTTATTCTCTTATAATAGTGCCACTAAAATAACAACTCATGCCCTTCTTGTGGCTGATTATATTGATGAATATTCCGCTCCTCGCCTTTACGGTAAGTTCAACGGTTGGGTCATTGACGGCGATAGGGCTTATATCTTAACCGATCCGGATGGCGATGGGATTTATACTTTAGTAATTGATTTCGCCGAAGGCGATACTTCGGATTTTACGGTCTGTCTGTCAAGAAAATGGTATGATGATGAGTGGGGCAAAAGATGGGGTGCCAACGAACAGTATAAGTTTGACGGAACCGCCGCCGGTATGGGCGATGCCACGGAGATAACTTATGAAGCCGGTACGTATTTCTTCTCTTATAATAGTGTTACTAAAGTAACAACTTATGCCCAACTTGTGGCTGATTATGTTGATGAATATTCTGCTCCCCGCCTTTACGGCAAGTTCAACGGTTGGGCCATTGACGGTCTTAACGCAATGATTTTGACCGATCCGGACGGTGACAGCATTTATACTTTAGTAATTGATTTTGTTGAAGGCGGAACTTCGGACTTTACGGTCTGTCTGTCGAGAAAATGGTTTGATGATGAGTGGGGCCAAAGATGGGGCGCCAACGAGCAGTATAAGTTTGACGGTACCGCCGCCGGAATGGGGAATGTTACGGAGATAACTTATGAAGCTGGAACTTATCAATTTAGTTATAACTGTAATACCAAAGTAACTGCTTATACTAAAATTTCATAATAAAAGTGAAGAGATATGAAAATGTTGAGAGATAAATCGCGCGAACCAAATTTTGCATATTTAAAATTGGTTTTGGAAAAGAAGCCAACCCCGCGCCCGGTATTATTTGATTTTATTATCGGTGAAGAAAAAACAAAATTATTGGCCGGCAATGAATATCAAGTTGATACCGAGTTTAATCGGGTAGTAACCACAATTAAGGCCTTTGATAGCGGCGGTTATGATTTCGCTCCGATTATTGTGCGCGGAATGGAGTTTCCAAGAAAGACTCACGATAAGGCGAATGTTCAAACCAAATCACTAAATGACGGTACGATGATTAAAGATAAAGAATCCTTAAATAATTATCAATGGCCTGATATTAAAAATGCCGATTTCTCAATAATTGAAAAAGCCGGTAAATATCTTCATAAAAATGCTAAGTTTGTAATATTTAGTCATGACGGAATATTAGAAAACACAATCGGCATTATCGGATTTGATAATTTATGTTATCTTCTTTATGATGAACCCGAAATTGTAGAAGAAGTTTTTTACCGTGTCGGTAAAATAATTGATCAATACTATACAAAATGTCTGGAGTATGATGAAATCGGCGCTATTATATGTAATGATGACTGGGGATTTAATACAGCAACGATGCTTCCGCCCCGTTTAATGCGGAAACATGTTTTTCCCTGGTATCGGCGTATTGTTGAAAGGGCTCATCAGTCCGGTCGACCGGCCATTCTCCATTCCTGCGGGTATTATTATGATATTATTGATGATGTTATCAATAATATGAAATTTGACGGACGCCAGTCATATGAAGATAATATTGTACCGGTTGAGAAAGCTTATGAAGAGTTGCATCCCGGTTTAGCCGTTCTTGGCGGAATTGATGTTGATTTTATGGCACGTTCAACCAGCGATGAAGTATACCATCGTTGTAAAAGAATACTTGAGAAAACCAAAAACTTAGGCGGATATGCCTTGGGCAGTGGGAACAGCATTCCTGATTATATTCCTAATGACAATTATATTGCATTGCTGCGGGCTGCTTTAGAAGATTAATATAGTTTTCTTGTAAGAAGGAGAAGAAGATGATGAAAAAATGGATTCGGAAACAAATGGACGATCAAAGTAAGACGATGCCCATTCTATCTTTTCCCGCTGTATGGTTATTGGATATTAATGTTAGGCAATTGGTTAATTCTTCTTATTATCAAGCCATGGCGATGCAAGAAATATCTAAAAATTTTCCAACCAGCGCGGCCTTAAGCATGATGGATTTGTCGGTTGAAGCTGAAGCGTTTGGTTCCTCCATTAGGTTTTTTGATATGGATGTGCCGACGGTAAGTGCCAGTTTAATCAAAAATCAAAG
>Ga0265293_10010646_pt1 | contig 12790 bp, 9 predicted proteins | sample Munlanlewell138R_FD_192505 | JGI IMG/M metagenome (GOLD analysis project Ga0265293, IMG submission 192505) | Leachate microbial communities from a municipal landfill in Southern Ontario, Canada - Leachate well 138R | ecosystem: Engineered > Solid waste > Landfill > Unclassified | place: Canada... | reverse complement strand
AGAGCGCGGTCAGGCCGGCGACCTTGTCGGCCATGATGGTGCCCACGTAGTTCGCCTCGCCGGTCAACTGTTCCTGGACGGCGGGCAGGCCGCATTCGGCCTGGATGGTGTCGTCGTAGGCCGGGCGGTCGGCGGCCGGGCCGCGCCGGCTGTAGCCGTAGCAGTTGGTGTAGACGATCGTCGGGTTGATCGCGGCCACCTCGTCGTAGGAGAAGCCGAGGCTGGCAATCGCTTTGGAGCGCATGGAGTGGATGAACACGTCGGCGGACTCGATCAGGGCCCGCAGCGCGGCCTTCCCCTCGTCGCTCCGCAGGTCCAGCACGGCGCTGCGCTTGCCGCGGTTGACGTTGACGAACACCCCGCTCATGCCGGGGGCCGGGCCCACCGAGATGAACCGGGTGTTGTCGCCCTGCGGCGGTTCGATCTTGACGACGTCGGCACCCATGTCGGCCATGATCTGCGTGCAGTAGGGGCCCATCACCATGGCGGTGAGGTCCACGACCCGCACGCCGGCCAGCGGTCCGGGGGCGCTCATTGCTGCACCGCCTGGGCCGCCATCCCGAAGCTGTATCGGATGTGGTCGGCGTGCCCGTCCGGCACAACGGGGAAGATGACCGGGTCGGCGGTGTCGCGAATCTCGGCCAGGTTCTCGGCGACGTCCTCGATGGTCCAGGCGGGCCGGTACACCCCGCGCGTCTCACCGATGTAGGCGCGCGCGACGCGGCCCGCCAGCGCGACCATGATCTCGCCGGTGACGGAGCAGGTTTCGTGCGCGAGCCAGCCGACGGTCGGCGCGACGAGTTCGGCGCCCATCGGCGGGTAGGCCGACGTGTCGATCCCCTCGGCCATCCGGGTGACGGCCGCCGGCACGATCACGTTGCTCACGACGTTGGACGCCGCGCCCTCGAGCGCGGCGACGTTGGACAGCCCCAGGATCCCGGCCTTGGCCACGCCGTAATTGGCGACCTCGTGGTTGCCGTACAGCCCGCCGATCGAGGAGGTCAGCACGATGCGCCCGTAACCCGCCTCGGTCATGGCCGCAAAGGCCGGCCGGACAACGTGAAAGGCCCCGCGCAGGTGCACGTCGAGCACGGCGTCGAAGTCCTCGTAGGACATCTGCGCCAGCGGTGCGCGGCGCACATTGCCCGCGTTGTGGATCAGGATGTCGATGCGGCCGAACTCGCGCAGGGCCGCCTCGATGATCGCCTGACCGCCCTCAGCCGTCGCCACCGATTCCGTGCAGGCCACCGCCTGACCACCGGCCTCCGTGATCTCGCCGACGACCGCGCTGGCCGGCCCGGCGTCGGCACCGTCGCCGGTGAGCGAGCCGCCGACGTCGTTGACCACGACCTTGGCCCCGCGTTCGGCCAGCAGCAGCGCGTACTCGCGGCCAAGCCCGCGGCCGCCGCCGGTGATGACGGCGACCCGGTCATCGAATCTCAGGGCAGCACTCAACGAATCTCCAGCCCGTCGAGGTCGCCCTTGTCCCGCCACTGCGCGATGAGCTCGTCGAAGGCGTAGAACCCCGGCGAGTAGAAGTCACCCAGGAACGCCCCGTTGCGTTCCGCGCCGCCGCGGCCCTCGTTGTTGTAATAGCCAGGCGTGCAGGACAGTTCGAAGGCCGAGTTGTCGATCGCCAGTTCCCGGACGGTCGCCACCCACGCGTCCTGGCCCTCCTGGGTGGGTTCCACCAGGGTGGCGCCGCGGTTCTGCGCCTCGGCGATCAGGTAGGCGATGTGTTGGGCCTGCTGTTCGAACATCGCCGTGGTGTTGGCCGACACGCCACCCTGGATGAACCCCATGAAGAACTGGTTCGGGAAGCCGCGGCTGGTCATGCCGTGCAGGGTCTTGTAGTCGTCGCGCCAGTAGTCGAACAGGGACAGCCCGTCGCGGCCCACGATGCGATCGATCGCGAAGCGGCGGCTGATCTCGGTGGAGATCTCGAAACCGCTGGCGAAGATGACGCAGTCGACCTCGTACTCCACCCCGTTGGCCACGATCCCCTTCTCGGTGAGCCGCTCGACGCCCTTGGACTCCGACACGTCGACCAGCGTGACGTTGGGCCGGTTGAAGGTTTCCAGGTAGTGCTCGCTCGAGGTGGGTCGCTTGCACATGAAGCGGTAGTACGGCTTGAGCGCCTCGGCGGTATCCGGGTCCTCGACGACCTCGGCGACCAGGCGGCGCAGCCGCTCCATGATCTTGAAGTCTTCCTCTTCTCGGAACGCCATGATCTGCTCGATGGTTGCCGAAGCCGGGTCGGGCAGAGCCGCGATGCGCGCCGTGAGATTACGGCCCAGCTCGGTCCAGAAGTCGCACACCAGATCCGGCTCGCCGAAGACCACGCCGACGAACGGCGACCAGTTGTGGAAGTTGCGTTTGCGCTCTTCCTGCCAGCCCGGCTGCAGGGTGGCCGCCCAGGCCGGATCGGTGGGCGGGTTGGTCCGGGCGTCGACCGAGGACGGGGTGCGCTGGAAGACGTAGAGCTGCTGGGCGTCGCGGCCCAGGTGGGGCACCAACTGGATGCCGGTGGCGCCGGTGCCGACCAGCGCGACCCGCTTGTCGGCCAGCTTGTGCAGACCACCGTCGGCGTCGCCGCCGGTGTAGTCGTAATCCCAGCGCGCGGAATGGAACACGTGGCCGGTGAAGTCCTTGATGCCCGGGATCCCCGGGAGCTTCGGGCGGTTGTAGGAGCCCTGCGCCATCACCACGAACCGGGCCCGAATCTCGTCGCCGCGGTCGGTGCGGATCGACCAGCGCTGCGGTTCGTCCTCCCACTGCAGTTCGCGCACCTGGGTGGAGAACAACGCGCCGTCGTAGAGCCCGAAGTGCTTGCCGATGTTGCGGCAGTGCTGGAAGATCTCCGCGCCGTCGGCGAACTTCTTGCTCGGCATGAAGTCGAGTTCTTCGAGCAGCGGGATGTAGCAGTAGGCGTCGTTGTCGCACTGGATGCCGGGGAACCGGTTCCAGTACCAGACACCGCCGAAGTCGCCGGCCATCTCGATGACCCGGATGCCCTGCACCCCGGCCTTCTTCAGGTAGGCCCCGGCCAGCAGGCCGGCGAACCCGCCGCCGAGGATGACGACGTCGACGTCCTCGGTGATCGGGTCCCGTTCGACGGGGGTGCTGTAGGGGTCGACCTCGTAGAAGTCGGCGAAATCGCCCTCGAGTTCCAGGTATTGGTCGCCGCCCTCGGGGCGCAGCCGCTTCTCACGCTCGACGCGGTACTTCTCTCGGATCGCGTCGATGTCGATGTCGGTGGGGGTGTCGGTGGGGCCGCAGCCGGTCTCGGTCATACGGTCGCGTTCTCCGGGAGTGCGGCCGGATGCAGCGGCGCCGGCAGGTCGTGAATCGCGGGCAGCACCTCGGCCGCGAACAGCTTGGTGCTTTCCATCGCGTCCTCGTACGGCATGGTGCCGAACTGCGGGACGATGGTGACCTCGGAGAACGAGCAGGCCTCCTGGGCCGCCTTGAGCTTCTCGAACACCACGTCCGGCGTGCCGATCAGCAGGTTCGAGGCGTGATATCCCGGCGGGCCGCCCTTCTTCTGGTCGCCGACCTGGGACGCGAGCACCGCCGTCGCGGTGGCCTCCCGCGCCGCGTAGGCCTCATAGCCCTTGACGCCCTTGAAGTTCGACGAGTCGGCGAAGCCGTAGTGGACGTTGACGTCGCGGTTGGCCGTCCAGATCCACTCCTCGGTCAGCGCCGCCAGCTTGTCGTCCTCCTTGGCCGTGCAGTACATGAACATCACGTTCTTGGGCTGACACGGTTCGAAGCCCTCCTCGGCCCGGAAGGTGTTGACCTTCTTGACCTCCTCGCCGGCATCCCAGATCGGCTTGTTGCCCACGAACAGCGGCACCATGCCGCGCCGGGACAGGATCTCCAGCGACTCGGCCGTCGACGACGAGCTGTAGATCCGGGAGAACAGGTCCTTGCTGATGGGTTCGGGCCGCAGCGACATCTCCGGGAAGGAGAAGATCTCCCCGTCGTAGGAGAAGCGTTCGCCGGAGAAGGCGAGTTCCAGGATGTCGAGGGTCTCGTTGAACCGCTGGCGGCTCTCCTCGCGGGGCACGCCGACCGCGGCGAATTCGCTCTTGGAGACGCCGCGGCCGATGCCGATGGTGTTGTACCGGCCGTTGGAGACGATGTCGAGGTAGGCGATCTGATGTGCCAGCCGCACCGGGTTCCACCACGGCGCGACGGCCACGAAGGTGCCCAGGCTGACCCGCTCGGTGCGACCGGCGAAGTAGGTCAGCGCCTGAATCGGGTTGGGCGTCATGCCGTACGGGGTGCCCTGGTGCTCCGGGAACCAGATGCCGTCGAAGCCCAACGGCTCGGCCAGATCACCGAGGGCCAGCGCGGCCTGCACGCACTGGTGGTCCGGCGTCTCCGGTGGGGTGCTGAAGTTTCCGGCCATGACGCGTTCCCAGTCGCGGGAGTTCTGCGCTCCGGTCCCCAGATTGACTTTCATTTCTTCTCCTTCGTGGTGATTTCGGTGCGCCCGGTCGCGCTCACCGCAACCCAGCGCACCGAAATCGGGCCTAGAGTTCGCGGGGTTCGCCGGTTCCCATGTACTTGGACAGTTGGTGGTGCAGGTTGACGGTGCTGCGTTCGCGGTAGGGGTTGGGTCTGGTGCCGGGGAATCCCAGCGACTTCATGCCCTGCTGTACCGCGGCCATGTTGGAGAAGTCCTGCGGCAGCACCGAGAGCCAGTTCGGGCTGTCCTTGGGGGTGTACTCCCATTCCGTCTGCGGCTCTTGCCCTTCCGGGTACAGCTCCAGGGTGGCGACCTCGAAGATGCACTTGTTCGGGTCGTAGCTCGGATGCGGCCTGGCGCTGTAGCACAGCGCGGTGGTGAGCCCCTGGCCGATCTGGAAGTTGGGGAACACCTGCCAGGCCGTGCCCGCCTGACCGAGGATGTCGGCGGGGATGGTGGGCCAGATGACACCGCGCGCCTCGTCGTCGCGTCGGGCCGAGGCCAGCCAGTGCTCGAGCACCTTGTCGGGCGGGGTGTCCTCGGGCAGTTCGTCGACCAGCCGCTTGGCAGCGTTCACCAGGGTTTCGGTGGTGGTCGCGTTGGTCTGCTCCCAGGTGTACATCTGCATCTCCGCGGTGGAGACGCGCGGGTCGTCACCGGTGCCCAACCGGATCTTGGACTTGGTGGCCTCCATGTCCTTGGGCGCGTCGTACCCGATGTTGCTGTGCTTGCCCTGCGCCTTGGCCCAGCCCTTGAACTCACCGAACTTGTTGAACTCCGGGTGGGTGGTGAACACGTGGTAGGTCTCGTTGAAGGCCTCCAGCGCCACCTTCCAGTTGCAGTCGAAGTACAGCCATTTGCGCCACTTGTAGCGCATGTTCTCCAACCCGAACGGGTCCAGGATCTTAGCGGCCGGGAACAGATAGTCAGCCAGCGGCTCGCAGTCGGGGTCCATGTTGACGAACAACCAGCCACCCCACGTGTCCACGCGGACCGGGGCCAGGTGGGTGTTCTCCGGGGTGAGCGCACCCTTCCAGTCATCCTGTTCGCGGATGTGCGTGCACGCGCCGTCCAGCCCGTAGGTCCAGCCGTGGAACCCGCACACGAACGACTTGCGCGCGCGGCCGCAGGCGTTCTTGGCGCCGTCGGGGGCGTCGACCAGGCGGCGGCCGCGGTGCATGCACACGTTGTGGTGGGCCTTGAAATCCTCGGCCGAGGAACCGGTTCCGGTGCGCACCACCAGGATCGAGTCGTCGAGAATGTCGTAGGTGAGGTAGCTGCCGACCTCCTGCAGCTCCTCGACGCGGCCCACCTGCTGCCAGACCTTGCGCCACAGCCTGTCCCGTTCGGCGCGCGCGTATTCCGGCGAGGTGTAGGCCTCGACCGGGATGGTGACCGGGTTGGACAGTTCTTCGGCCGAATCGACGTCGATCCTCGTGTCATCCATGGCGTTCACATCGGAGGTCATCCGCTCCTCGCTTTCGCTCGTAACCAGTGCGTCATCAGGACTCCCACCGGGTGATGGCTGCGCGGAAGGAGTCGTCGGCAAGAAACAGCGACGTGTTGTCGGCGCCCAGGTGGGTCCACCGCAGGTTCAGCCCGCCGTCGACCAGCAGGGTCTGGCCGGTGATGTAGCTCGACAGCGTGGACAGCAGGAACAGGATGGCGCCGGCCTGCTCGTCGGGTGTGCCGCGGCGGCCCATCGCGATGGCGCGGCGGTCCCGCTCGGGGTCGGCGTCGACGTAGGTTCCCGATGCGGGGGTCTCGGTGACGCCGGGCGCGACGGCGTTGACGCGGATATCGGACTGCGCCAGTTCGGCGGCCATGGTGCGGGTGGCGGCGACCACCGCGGCCTTGGCGGTCCCGTAGGCCACGTGGAACGGCGCGGTGTTCATCCCGCTGATCGAGGACACCGAGACGATCGAGCCCGGCAGCTGCCGGTCGCGCAGCTCGGCGGCCACGGCCTGGCTCATGAAGAACATGGTTTCGAGGTTCTGGGCGAACAGCGCGCGCCAGTCCGCGCGGCTGACCCGGGTGCTGGGCATCCAGGTGTTCGGCGCGGCGCCGCCGGCGACATTGACCAGGCCGTAGAGCTCACCGTCGGCGGCCCGGGCGCGCTCCAGCACGGTGCCGATGCCCTCGTCGGTCGCGGCGTCGGCGGCCACCGGGACCACGCGCAGTCCCTCGGCGATCAGCGGTCCGATGTGCTGGTCGAGGTTGTCCTGGGACCGGCTGACCGCGATCACGGTGGCCCCGGCGCGCGCCACGGTGCGGGTGACCGTGGTGCCGATGCCGCCGCCCCCGGCTCCGGAGACGACGACGACGCGGCCCTGCAACCCCAGCAGATCGGCCTCCATGACTACCGCACCCGCCTAATTGTCCGGACAATACATCGCTGTGCACTCATTTGAGAACATCATTCTCTACCGCTTCACGGCTCGTCAAGGGCGGATTGCAAAATTGCCCGCCACTATTGTCTGGACTTATCCGGGTTGCTAATGTCCGTTTCGTGAACGCCTTGCCGACCCGCTCCGGCCAGTTTTCGTCGACCCCCGAGAGCGCCGTGGGCTGGCGCGTCGAGCGGCTGACCGCGCCGAGTCGGCTGTTCGGCGCCAACGGCCTGCGCACCGGTCCCGACGGCCGGGTCTACATCGCGCAGGTCACCGGTAGCCAGATCAGCGCGCTGGACCTCGGTTCCGGACAGTTGGACGCGGTCAGCCCCAAGGGCGGCGACATCGTCGCGCCCGACGACGTAGCCTTCGCCGACGACGGCACCCTGTTCGCCACCGAGGTGATGGACGGCCGGGTCAGCGCGCTCGAGAACGGCCGCGCGCGGGTGCTGCGCGACGACCTGCCCTCGGCCAACGGCATCACGGTGCACCGCGGCCGACTGTTCATCGGCGAGTGCCGCGAAGGCGGGCGCCTGTTCGAACTCGACCCGAACACCGGCGCGGCCCGGCTGCTGCTCGAGGAGGTGCCCTCCCCCAACGGGATGGAGTTCGGCCCGGATGGGCTGCTGTACTTCCCGGTGATGGGCGCCAACGAGATCTGGCGCATCGACCCGGACCAGACGGGCACCATCACCGCCGAGAAGGTGGCCGGCGACCTCGGCGTCCCCGACGCGGTCAAATTCGACAAGGACGGGCAGATCGTCTCCACCCAGGTCGCCAGCGGCCAGGTGTTGCGGATCGACCCGCGCAGCGGCGCGCAGACCGTGCTCGCGTCGCTGAATCCGGGCCTGGACAACCTCACCTTCGCCGACGGCCGACTGTTCGTCTCCAACTTCACCGGGGAGATCACCGAGATCCTCGACGGCAGCACCCGCACCCTGCTGCCCGGCGGGCTGAACTGGCCGCTGGACCTGGCCGTCGGGGCCGACGGCGGGCTCTACGTCGCCGACGGCACCTACTTCTACCGGCTGACCGACGGCGCCCTGCAGACCGTCGGCATGCTGTTCAGTCCCGGCTATCCCGGCTTCGTGCGGGGCGTCACCCCGTGCGGCCCGGACCAGTTCGTGGTGACGACCTCCGGCGGTCAGGTGGCCCGCTACCGGCCGGCCGACGCCGAAACCGACTATCTGGCCGACGGATTCGATCAGCTCTACGGCGTGAGCCTGGCGCCCGACGGCGCCGCGGTGGTCGCCGAACTCGGCACCGGCCGGGTGCTCTCGGTGCGCGACGGGCAGACCACCGTGCTGGCCTCCGGCCTGGCCGATCCGGTGGGCGTGCTGGTCGACTCCGCCGGCACCGTGCTGGTCACCGAATCCGGCGCGGGCCGGGTGGTCAAGGTCGACGGCGGCCGCGCCGAGACCGTGCTCGACGGGCTGGTCAGGCCGCAGGGCCTCGTGGAGTCGAACGGTCGGCTCTACATCGTGGATGCGGGCAGCAAGGCCGTCATCGAATTCGATTCGGGCACCGGTACACAACGCACCATCGCCGCCGGGCTGCCGCTGGGTGCCCCGCCCGGGGTCAGCCCGAAGCCGCTGTTGGGGATGCCGCCGTTCTCCGGGCCGCAGGGTCCGTTCGCCGGGATCGCCGTCGGCCCCGACGGCACGTTGTTCGTCTCGGCCGACGGCGACGGCAGCGTGCTCGCCGTGCGCCCCGCCGCGGGGTGATCCGATGACCGAGGCCCGCGCCACCGATCCCCGCTACCTGCAGGTGGCCCGCGCGCTCCGGCAGGACATCGTGGACGGCATCTATCCCGTCGGTTCCCAGCTGCCGACCGAACACGCACTGTGCGAACGATTCTCGGTGAGCCGCTACACGGTCCGGGAGGCGCTGCGCCGACTGCGCGAGGATCATCTGATCTCCTCGCGCCCCCGCACGGGAACGCTCGTCGTGCCCCGCACGTCCACCAGTTCCTATGCGCAGGACGTGATGTCCATCGACGACCTGATGGCCTTCGCCACCGGCGCGCGGTTCGCCATCCACGCCAACAAGATGCTGACCATCGACGCCGACCTGGCCGACCGCACCGGACTTCCCGTCGGCGAGGAGTGGCTGGCCGTCGGCGGCTTCCGGCAGGTCGAGGGCGCGCCGAATCCGGTGTGTTTCACCGAGTACTACATCAACCGCGCGTTCGCCGCGGTCGGCCGGCTGCTGCAGCGCCACCACGGCCCGGTGTTCCCGCTGATCGAGGACATGTTCGGCCGCAGCATCGTCGAGGTGCACCAGGAGATCGCCGCCGTCCTGATGCGTTCGGATCTGGCGGCCCGCCTCGATGTCGACCCGGGCACCGCGGCCCTGGAGTTGCGGCGTACCTACAAGACCTCCGACGGTGAGATCGCGCAGGTCACCATCAACACCCATCCCTCGTCGCGGTACCGCCACTCGATGACCCTGCGCCGGGTCGAGGGCTGAGGCCATGACCACCGAGCACGCCGCCGCCACACTTGCCGACGCGCTGCGCACCGCGGCCGGCCGCAGCCCCGACCGGGTGCTGCTGGTCGACGGCGAGGTGCGACTGACCTGCGCCGAGTTGTACCGGCAGGCCTCGGCGCTGGCCCAGACGCTGCTGGCGCGGATGCCGGCCGGGTCCGTCGTGTCGTTCATGCTGCCCAATTGGCATGAGGCCGCGGTGATCTACCTCGGCGCCACGCTGGCCGGGATGGTGGTCAACCCGATCCTGCCGTCGCTGCGCGATCACGAACTGAGCTTCATCCTCGACGACGTCGGCTCGCGGATGATCTTCATCCCGCCGACCTTCCGCGGGCACGACTACGCCGCGATGCTGCACCGGGTCACCACCCCACTGGACGCCGCGCCCGAGGTGGTGGTGGTCCGCGGCGACGGGCACACTCCGTACCCGAGCCTGTTCGCCGACACCGCTCGGGTCGACCTCCCCGCCCTGGACCCGGACGACACCCGGATGGTGCTCTACACCTCGGGCACCACCGGGCGGGCCAAAGGTGTTCTGCACAGCCACAACTCGCTGCGCGCGTTGATCACCCAGCTGCGCGAGCACTGGTACATCGAACCGGGCGACAGCTTCCTGGTGCCGTCGCCGATCGCCCACATCGGCGGCTCCATCTACGCGTTCGAATGCCCGCTGCTGCTCGGCACCACCGCGATCCTGATGGACCGGTGGGAACCGGACGCGGCCGTGGCGCTGATGACCGCCGAACGCTGCTCGCACATGGCCGGCGCCACGCCGTTCCTGGTGAACCTGCTCAAGGCCGCCGAGCGCGCGGGCACCCGGCTGCCCGACCTCAAGGTGTTCATCTGCGGCGGCGCCTCGGTCCCGCCGTCGCTGATCCGCGACGCCACCGCCTATTTCGAGCGCGCCGTGGTCAGCCGCGTCTACGGGTCCACCGAGGTCCCGGTGACCACCGTGGGATCGATGCGCCGCGGCGACGTCGACCACGCGGCCGAGACCGACGGCCGCCCCGGCATCGCCGAGGTGATCCTGGTGGACGGCGAGATCCGCGCCCGCGGCGCCCAGATGCTGCGCGGCTACCTGCATCCCGCCGACACCGACGCGGCCTTCGACCGGGACGGCTACTTCCGCACCGGCGACCTCGGCGCGTGGGTCGACGACGACTACCTGGTGGTCACCGGCCGGGCCAAGGACATCATCATCCGCAACGGCGAGAACATCTCCCCCAAGGAGATCGAGGACCTGCTGATCGCATTGCCGGGGATCGCCGAGATCGCCGTGGTGGGTCTGCCCGACGAGCGCACCGGGGAACGGGCCTGCGCGGTCATCGTGCCGGGCGCGGGCGACGCGCCGGATGTCGAGCGGTTGCGGCAGGTGCTGCTCGGCCACGGGGTGGCCAAGTTCAAGATCCCCGAACAGGTGGAGATCTGGGAGCAGTTGCCCAAGAACGACGCGGGCAAGGTACTCAAACATCGGATCCGCGCGACGCTGACCGAATCCGTCGGCACACCCATGAGAGGGAGTTCGCAATGCAGGTGGCAATAGTCACCGGTGCCAGCAGCGGCATCGGATTCGGTTGCGCGACAACGCTGGCCGAACAGGGCATCGCCGTGCTGGGCACCGGGCGCGACCAGGAGCGCCTCGACGCGCTGACCGAGGCCGTGACGGCGGCCACCGGTGATCCGGAGCGCATCGCCACGGTGGCGGTGGATCTCACCGCCGACGACGCGCCGGCGCGGATCGTCCAGACCGCACTGCAGCGGTGGGGACGCATCGACTTCCTGGTCAACAACGCCGGTGTGGGCAGCCCCAAGCCGCTGCACGAGACCGACGACGAATCCCTGGACTACTTCCTGGGTCTGATGCTGCGCGCGCCGTTCCGGTTGGCCCGCGACGTCGTGGGACACATGCAGCCCGGGTCCGCGATCATCAACATCACCTCGACGTTCGCGGTGGTCGGCGGGCTCCGCGGCGGCGCGTACTCCGCGGCCAAGGGCGGGCTGACCGCGCTGACCACGCACATCGCCTGTCAGTACGGGCCGCAGGGGATTCGCTGCAACGCCGTGGCCCCCGGCGTGACCGTGACCCCCATGGTGGAGCAGCGCCTCGAGGACGAACGGTTCCGCAAGATCAACACCGAGATGACCCCGCATCAGCGCCTGGGCCGCGTCGAGGACATCGCCGCCACGGTGGCCTTCCTGTGCTCGCCGGGCGGCAGCTTCATCAACGGTCAGACCATCGTCGTCGACGGCGGCTGGAGTTCCACCAAGTACCTGTCGGACTTCGCCCTGAGCTCGGAATGGGTTCCGCGGTGAACGTTTTCACCATGCTGGACCAGGCCGCGACCCGGTATCCGGACGAGGGCGCGCTCTACTTCGGCGAGACCCGCGTCACGACCTGGCGCGAACTGCGCGACCGGGCGCTGCGCCTGGCCGCCTCGCTGCGCGCTGCCGCCGAGCCCGGCACCCGCATCGCGGTGGCCAGCGAGAACCGGCCCGAGATCGTGGAATTGATGTTCGGCATCTGGGCCGCCGGCTGCGTGTTCGTCCCGCTCAACTTCAAGCTGCACCCGCGCGAGATGGCCGAGATCCTCGGGGACTGCGCCGCGGCAACGGTGTTCGCCTCCCCCAAGATCGGCGCGGAACTGGCGCCGCACACCGACGTTCACCTCGAGATCCTCGACACCGCGGCGTACCGGGACCGGTTCGACGCCGCCCCCCTGCCGCCCGCCGACGTCGACCCCGCCGCGTTGGCCTGGCTGTTCTACACCAGCGGCACCACCGGCCGCTCCAAGGGCGCGATGCTCTCGCACCGCAACCTGACCGCGATGACCGTCGCGCACCTGGCCGACATCGACGACCCGGACCACGGCTGCGCGCTGGTGCACGCCGCGCCGATGTCGCACGGTTCGGGGCTCTACATCCCGGCCTACGTGCTGCGCGGCGCCCGGCAGGTGGTGCCGGCCTCCGGCGCCTTCGACGCCGAGGAGTTCCTCGACCTGTGCGCGGCCCATCCCGGCTCGGCGGCCTTCCTGGCGCCGACCATGGTGCAACGCCTCGTGGACACCGGCCGCGGCGCGCCGGCGAACCTGCGCACCATCGTCTACGGCGGCGGCCCCATGTACGTCGAGAGCCTCAAACAGGCGATGGCCGCGTTCGGCCCGATCTTCGCCCAGATCTACGGGCAGGGCGAGTCCCCGATGACCATCACGGGTCTGCGTCGCGACGACCACCAGAGCGGGGACGACGCGGTCCTGGGCTCCGTCGGTGCGGCCCGCTCCGGCGTCGAGGTCGCGGTCCTGGCCGAGGACGGCACCCGGGCCGCACCGCACGAGATCGGCGAGATCGTCTGTCGCGGAGACGTTGTCATGGCCGGGTACTGGAACAACCCCGCCGCGACCGCGGAGGCGCTGGCGGGCGGCTGGCTGCACACCGGCGACCT
>Ga0265293_10010643_pt1 | contig 12790 bp, 27 predicted proteins | sample Munlanlewell138R_FD_192505 | JGI IMG/M metagenome (GOLD analysis project Ga0265293, IMG submission 192505) | Leachate microbial communities from a municipal landfill in Southern Ontario, Canada - Leachate well 138R | ecosystem: Engineered > Solid waste > Landfill > Unclassified | place: Canada... | reverse complement strand
GCGTCAACGTACACCATCCCCGCCGGTTCGCTCACCGGACGATGTTTCAAGTCCCACACCGAAGCGGGCAGAATGTCATTCGCCACATAACCTGTCAGAGTGTGGCCTGATATAGTTCCAACCGAGACACATAGTGTATGAAATCCGCCTATCTTTCGACTGCTATCAGCATCATATCCGGCAGGAAAAGTAGAAGCCAGACTGACCTTGAAAGTCAATACTCCGCTATTATTACAGGCATAAACATAGTAGTCCTTGCCATTGCTGATACTACCAGTATCAAGAATATCGGCGATAGCATAGACTGTATCAGACGCAAGGTAAAACCAACTTGTGCCGATTAAATATGCCCCTGACTTTATGGTTATCTGCGTCTTTGAGTACCACTCTACTGAACGTCTTAGTTCAAGTATATCAACTCCAAATAAGTTGACAACTACCTCAAAATTATCATTAACCTTATCAAAGGCATCCCTCACCTTATCTCCAGTTTCAGTACCTGGAGTTCCTATATCAATTTCTTGTATATCCATCTTTATCTCCTTTAAAATAGAGTAAGGGCAGCTATTACACTGCCCTTACTTCATCATCTTTAAGTAATGGAAATAGTCCATTCAATCGTAATTTCATCAGCAGCTGCTAATGTTATATTATTCCAGGAGGTTGGGTCAGCATACCTTATTTCAAAATTATCATTATCAACACCAGAATGATGGCAACCCAAGGCAATATCTGTAAACGTGCCAGCAACACCAGTAAGAACACCAGTTATCTTTGTACTAGTTGCAGTCGGTTTGCTACTAGAACAATTCATCTCATGCCAGTGCGCTCCATTATAGATGATAATACCGTCCTCATACATAGTTGGAGGGGTTAGAACGCCATTAAATAAGGAGTCTAAGGCGAAATCACTACTCGCAAGAAACTGGTCATTGACCTTTTCCTTTAAAGCAGTGGCAATAGTATTAATCCAGTCGCCAATCTCAACCTCACCACTAGCCCTTTTAACAATCGTTCGGTATTGACCAACTATTTTAAACCGTTCATTTAACATAATTACTCCTTTTACTTAATTTCAGTTTGTCAAATAATTTGACATACTCATTATGAGAATGAAATAGTCCATTCAATTGTTAGAGTGTCAGCAGCTGCTAAGGTGATGTTGCTCCAAGAAGTTGGGGTGGCAAAGACCTTTGTAAAGTCACCATATATTCCTATAGTATCATCAAAGTTCCACCCTAACCAAGCATTATGTATTGTTTTAGCCTTACCAGAAAATACACCTGTCACTTTTCTGCTGTATGTCGGAGACCCAGCTCCAATAGTACACGCCATTACATATGGCTGTTTAGTATTACCCTCTCCAGGTGTACCACCTCCAACAGTATCAAGTATTATCCCATCCTCTGTATTATTTATCTGCACTGCATAATCATCATGAAGATTATTAAGAGCAAAATCGGTCGCAGTCTCAAGGTTGGTTGCTAATAGAGTAAGTAAATTGGCATGGATAGTATTCTTCCACTCTCCCTGCTCAATCGTCCCATCTGCTCTTTTAACAGTACATCTATACTGCCCACTCACTTTAACATTTACATTAAAATCTTCTTTATTCATAAATACCTCATTACTTTAAAAAGTTTAATACAACCATACTACTTCTTTATCCTTAGTAGTATCGTCGTCAACATGAATGAAGTTGCTCCCTATTCCTATCCTATGAAATCCCACTGTGAATAAACCCTTTAACACCCTGAAACGAGTTCTACTGTCGACCACAGCTATATCCACAGCAAGACCTGATAGGTGGGAGCTGTTAGGCTTTCCACCTTCATCTTTGTTCCTCTTATCACAGCGACAAGCTGATGTTAAAATATAAGGTGTGTCAGAAATAATTCGGGCGGCGATTAACTTGTCCATAAATTCAAAGGACATATTCATCTTTCCGCACCCGCATTTACACCTTAACTCCCTATCACTAAACTTATAGAAGTTCATTTCTCTTTCTTCTTGTCCCTGTTAAGAGTGTTTTCAATTCCCTTCCTTAAGAATATCGGTATCATAGGAAGGAGAATCACTAGAAGAAAGTCAGCTGCCAAACGCATTAAAGGAGCAAGCGTAATAGCTCCCTGAGAATCTGCTTGTATTAAGATGGCTAAGATACCAGCAGCTATAGATACAATATATGTTCTATACCCAATAAGCATGTTAAGCAGTTTAAGCATTCTTTCTCTCCTTTTTCTTTTTCTTCTTTCTACCACCAAACAAGACCTTATAAGCACTATGCCCAATTACTATAGCTGAACAAAGCATAATAAAGATTTGGCACACCGGCTTAACTATATCAAGTATTGGCTGCAAAAGTCCGAAGATTCCTATAGGAACAGCCAGCACTGGGCTGGTTATATCATCCAGAATCTTCATTGTCAGAGTCTTCATCATTCGAAACCTCCTCAACTTCTCTTTCATTAACTTCTGCAATAACTATTCCAGCTTGGCGAGCCCTATTTTTGATTTCTTCTATTGTATCGTTCCCAACAGGAACACCTACACTAATAGACTTATGAACCGGAGCGTGACCACCTCTATCTAATATTCCAAAGGCTACACTCGAAACGGTCTTTTTGTCTGCTGGTAAGTTGGGTGGGACTGCAATAGCATCATCGAGAATCTGCTCTAATACCTGAACAGCTTTAGGAGCAATGCTCCTAATCCTCTTTGATACATTTACAACATCCTCATTTGCAAGTGAGTGAATCTTCCTTAAGGCCTCCTGTCCTAACGGGCTATTCCTCACATATGAAATCATAGGAGCTGTGACACCTAAATCACGACATATGTCTGCACCAGATTGTCCTAGCGCCAGCCTACGGATAATCTCCTGGTGTGCATCCCATATTTCTTTGATTTTATACTGTCTTTCGCCATCAGGCTTGCGACGCCCATCAGCGCCACGCATAGTCTCAATTTCCATAATTCAATATAATGGAAATGGAGAACAAATGCAAGCCATTTTTACACAAGATATAAAAGACACATTCCTTTAAAGGAGATGCGGTGTTGTATTTAAAACCACATTTGATTTCTGAGGTTTGACTAGAAGAAGGCTCCCGCATACTATTCATCTCATCCATACTTCCCCAAGCGACAAACTGCGGATAAAGCAACCGAACTCTGTTAAAACTGTCAAGCTCCGTTAAAATCGTCGAGATATTTATATTGAAACGTATTTCATTTTATTCGGTGGTTATTGTCGTACTGTGGGTTTGGTTTAGTTCTTTGAATGGTTGACATATTTATATAATGAATATTAAAAATAAAGCTTGACATTGGCACTGAGCTTGTTTAAATTCATGGCGCTCTTTGACATTGCGAAACGTACACGGCGCTAATGGAGATACAATATGACCAAAAAAACCGACGTTGTAAACGACAACGTTAAAAACGTTATTTTCAAAGAAACCGAACCGCTAACCGTAAATGAAACGTCGATTCTCTTAGTTGACCGGTCAACACATACCGGCAATAAACCGAACCCAAAGAATTTCGCCGGCGGAGAGGATGATGGCGAATATAAAGCTCAATTATCGGCGTATGATGCTAATGGTCGAAAATCCAATGTTTTAATGGACTTTACCGGCGTATCACAAACTGAATTAATGGAGCTAGCTGCTGAATCGGCATGGATAACAGCTCAGAAAACAATCCGCACAAATCTTGATACCTATAAACCCGATTGGACAGCTATTCGAGTTGATGTAAAAAATCTCTTGAATATGCCCTCAAATCGGGCTGGAAAACCCAAAACGCCTGAACAGATTCAAAGCCAAATCCAGAAACTGTTATTGGCTTACAAAAGAATGACGGGCAAAGACCTAGAACAATAAAACAATAGTCGTGTACGTTTCGCAATTTTTATTATTCCCACCTACTTTTATTCCAAACTATCTATAAAGCATCGCAACCAGATTGTCAAATAATTTGACAAACTGAACTGAATTGTTATAGTCCGATTAAACACAACCATATATAAAGCAGTTTAATCATTATTAAGTTTGATTGTATGATGGTGGTATGGTGGTATCGTTCGGGTACACCCATTTATAATCCATCTGACAAACTATAGGATGTGTATTTAGTTTATGATGTACATTTAGTTTATGATGTATTAAGTAGATTGTCTTGACACCTTAAAAAAAATATATAAACACTATACTAACGTAAACACTAATACATACTCACCTAATATATATAAAACCTACTTTATACATAAACCTACTATATATATAAATCAGTTTGTCAGATGGGTTGAAATACACGCATCCGACGGAGACCACCATACCACCATCATACACTTTTACTCAATCAGTTTAACAGAGTTAGAATAACAGAATAACTGTTCAAATTGTGGCTTGCATATATCCGGCAAATTCCGTACATTAAACACAAAACATTAAACATTAAACATTAAACATGAAAGGATTAAACATAATGAAGATGATTAATGAAAGAAAGTCTTACTCATTTACAGCTCGATGCGATATTAGAGATATGGCAGTCTGTGCAGATTATATAAGAAAAAACTTTGATATGACACGCTCAGGTGTTATAGCCTCTATTGTGTCAGCAATGGCTCAGATGATTATCGCAGCTGAACCTATACAGTATCCTACAGTAGAAGAAGCCTATGATATATTGACAAAGCTCGGAATGATTAATGAGAGGAGCATACCAAAAGCTACTAAAACACTTCTGAAATTATCTACAGAGAAAGCGAATATAGGGGAACAAATATCCTTAGCTAAAGTGATAATGGAAGATAGAGAAAAGAATCCATCTCTATACGACACGCCAGAGAAGGTGAACATAAGGATAGCTGAATTAAAAGATAAAAGCTCTTCATAAAAATATTGAAAAATATTTAAAAAAAATATTGCATATTAAAAAAATAATGATTAAATTGAAATGCTTAAAATTACCTGTGAGATTTGAAATGAAGAACAACAAAAAAAGCGAGGACAATATGAAAACAGCACAGTTAATAAAAGAAACAGAAACTCACTTATTCAAGAATGAAGATGGTGAAGTTTTAAACCTGACGGCAGAACAAAAATTAATGCACTCAATTTTTAAACCTGAACTTTGTGTGCATCAAAGAACAGAAGAAGTTGTCGAAAGATGGAGATATAAAACAAAAAAAGAGGTTGATTTAATGTTCTGGAATTATATTAAAGAAAACAATCTTGATTCAAGAGAATATTACATAGTATATACAGAGCAATGAGAATAATACTCGCAATATTTAAAGACAGGTTTGAGGTTTATGGAAGCCTTAAACCTTTCTTTGGGCATAGGAGTAGTAAAGCAAATGAATACACACTGGATAACCTTTATGAAGGAAATTTGAAATAAATAACACTAAACAACGGAGGATTAAAATGACACAGACTCAAAAGAATCAGAATGAAGTACCTTTGCGGTATCTGGTTAGTAAGATAACCATAACAAAGGATGCATCCGAAGAGATTATTAAAGCTCTGGAAAGCTGGGATATACTTCCAGATGTCGTAATTGTCAAATCTTAAACAACAAACGGAGGTGAAACGTGAAACTAATCAAGATTGATGATTTCTCTGTAACCCGTCATAGAACGTTTTATGAACGTGCTGATGATGATTGTACAGAGGTAGAGGGAATAATTCACCTAACTATCGGGAATGAAAGAGTGAGAAGAGCCTTCTCATTGGTTGAGGTAGATGAAATACCACTTCCAACTGGTTGGGTTGACAACTACCGATTCAAGTTAGTATTATCGACAAAAGATGCAATTTATGTTAAAACTATTGAATCCGCTGTCCAGCGTCTCGATAGTATAGGACGGTGTGTGGAAGATGTAGTTGATATTATTGACCTTTGGAGAATTAAACAAGTTTGTCCAATTATTTGACAAACTGAACAAACAAATAGAGGAAATTAAAATGTGCTATGAAAAAGTAAGGAAGATGGATGTTGATGATGGTACTATCATTAATGGGTGGAGAGTGGTTTATAAAAAGGTCGGTGAACCAGTGTATCTCTCTATCTATACCCGCACTCGATTGAAAGCAAAAGGATGGAACAGAGCCAGAAATGTTAAGGTTAATAGGAGAAAGGGATTAGAGTTAAATACTATCTGTCGTTCTATTCCTGTTTATTCAGGGCATATATATGTGCCTGATTTCAAAGGGTTTGGTGTATTTAAAACCTATGAAGAAGCCCTTGGATTTGTTATAGGATGTAAGAGTATTGTAAAGGGATTTCAACTTAATATAGTCAAAGCAGTAGTGAAAGATAATCTTAGATTTGCCACGGAGTCTTATATTGATGATACTGTTAAGGTAATAATTGGAGATAGTATGAAAATTTCATACTAACAAAACTAAACAAAACTAAACAAAAGGAGAATGTTATGAACAAAGAAGTTGAAAAAGTTGAAGATGGTGCTGAAAAGATTAAGACTGTTTTCAAGCCATCAGGAAAGATGTCAGACGACCCTAAGTATAAAGAGGGAAGTACAGTAAACATCAATGGAGTTGATTTACCAAACTCAGTATTGTGCTAATTGTGGGTATCCTTTAGGAGAGCGTATGCCTCACCGTAATCAGGGGTGTCCTACAAAAGAAATTGTAGCAAGAAATGCAAAGAGAGAGTCGATACTAAGATGTATAATGAACCTTATTATCCACCAAAGTATAAGTCTGAATTAGTTGATTATCTTCAAAGCAGGCTTCCTAACTCAACTAAGACTGAGTTAAAGAAGATGAAGATAAAACAATTAAGGGCAATTTGGTATAGACTTAGAAGAAAAGCCAAAGATAAACAATAATAGGAGGTTAAAAATGTTAAGCATCTCAAATAATTATCCGCCAGGTAATTGGGAAATGTTGCCTAATCGTGGATTAGACCCTGAGTTTTTTCAGGAGGAGGAAAAAGAACAAACAGAAGAACAAACAGAGGAGAACAATGATGTGGGTAGTAACAAGAGCTATTAATATGTATGAGCAGGACGGAGACTATCTAGTCTGTGTATTTACAGATAAGCCTAGCTTTTACGACCTAAAGAAGGTTTTACCAGAAGAGAATGATGCAACGATAGGGAAGCTTTTAAGAGGCGGCGGAAGACACTACAAGGAGAATACATGGTTCTATTTAACTGAATTACAGAGTGGCGAACCATATAAATCATATTAACAAGGAGAACAATGATGAAAAGGAGAATGCTGTTTAACACTCGAATCAAACGCTGTGAGGAAATGCTAAACCAACTTTCAGATGGTCTAGTAAAAGAAGCTGTAAAGGATAGTCTGGAAGAGATAGAACGGAGACAAAAGCAGAATGAAATGCATCTTGGAGGAATAGAAATGCTTTTATTAACAGCAATAAGGAGGCTAAAGAAATGAAGATTGCATTAATTGTACTCTGTATAATATGCCTTCAGTCGTGTGCTACCATAAAGAAATGGTGGTATGATGGTGTAGGCGATATGAAAGGTGCAGATTATGAACTCAAAATAACCAACGGCTGGAATGTGGGTTACTTCTATTTCTATCGATACTATGAAGATGAGAATACTTATATTATGTTCGACGAAGATGATAATATTATAGCAGTAGTAGAGAGGCCGGAAAGCTATACTATCATAATTAGAGATAATCCATACAAAAAGGAGGACAGATGAAACCTTTTGACATCAATAAGATTACAAAAAGCAAACCCTATGAATTACCAATAATAACTATAGACGAAAAGAAACAGGCTGAGAAAAGAGAGCTTAGAAGAATGAAAAGAAGTAAGGAGAAATCTACAAAGAATCGACAGAGAGCAGCTATTGCAAAATCTAATAGATTAAGAGTAGCAAATCACCATTAAAAGGAGACAGCTTAAACAAGCCTTGAAGCAAAAACCGTGCCAAAAATAATCCTTGCTTTTCTCGTTTATTTGTTTTAAATTGTGATTGTTAAAACATTAAACTGGAAACCAATTATGAAGAAAGTTAAAAATGTGACTTAGTGGCTCAAATCCTCCTGGGCTATATGGAACTTAGCAGTAAGATTAAAGTAGTTTTCCACGTTTTCTACTGCATAAAGCTATCTTATTGAGCGTGAGCTGCGAACCAAATTCGCCTAAGTTCCCAAAATAACGGTTCAACCTAAACAAATGAAAGGAGTTATTATGAACCAAGTAGTAAAAGCAACGGCAACTCTCGAAAGTGGTGAAAAACAACCTGTACAGGTTGAGTATGATTTTGGAGATAATCTTGCTCACGCTGTCGAAATGTTCACTGAGGACATCGTATTCTCGATTTTCCGTCGGCAAGCTGTTATTGCCCTTCAAGATGTTATCAGGGTTGCGAAGAGGAGTGGGAAGACTGACGAAGAAATTGCTGCTATGGCAGCTACATGGAAACCCTCCAAGTCTGTAAAGGGTGACCCCGTCGATAAGTTGGTCAAGAAGATGCAGACTCCAGACCAGATTAAAGCCACTATTGATAAGCTGAAAGCAATGCTTAAACAGCAACAGTAGAGTTTTGTTCTGACGTTAGCTGGCTGGAAGTTTGAAATATAGCTTCCAGCCATGCTCTTTTTAAAACAATAATCAAACTGGAGGTGTTATGGAAAGACGTGAAAGAAGAGGTATTATGTTATGTAAGCCTCTTGAGAATAAAAATCTTAATAAAATGAAAAGAATCATTATACAACCAAAACTTGATGGTGTACGATGTAGAGCAATTAAACAGGATAAATCAGTTGTATTACTGAGTAGTACTGAAAGAGAGATAATTCTCCCTCATATACAAAAAGAGATACAAAGCATTGAAGGGGACTTTGAGCTTGATGGAGAGCTATATCTTCATGGTTGGGAGTTCGAGCGTATAGAAAGTATTACGAGTCGAACCGTTAGTATGAATCCAGAATACCGCCTTCTCGAATTTCATATATTTGATATGGTCTTAGGTTTTTCACTTGAAACAAGACTATATCAAATGAGAAGAAAGATATTCGGTGATTATATAAGAGACCATCTAAGAGAAGTATCCTCAATATTTGCTGACCTCCCAAATGAAAGACATCTTATTGATATAGCAGCTAAACTACATCAAGAAGGTGGTTATGAGGGAATAGTTGTAAAGGACGCAGATAGCTTTTATGAGCGTAAGAGGTCTTCCAGCTGGTTAAAGTACAAGCCGTTTCATTCTGATACATACCTAATAATAGGATTATTCGAAGAAGTTGATAAATATAAAGTCCCTAAAGGGAGACTTGGAGGGCTAACTGTTAGAGATACTGATGGAAAAGTATTCAATGTAGGTAGTGGGCTGACTAAGGAACAGAGGATAGAACTCTGGAAATATCAAGACCTTTTAATAGGTAAAGATGTGAGAGTTAAGTATTTCGGTTTAACTGCTTATGGAATACCTAGGCATCCAGTCTTCGTAGAAATACTATGAAGCCAGAAGATTATAGAGAAAGGCGTAAGAGATTAGTTGTCATAATCTTAGTGATATTGGTTGGTTTTATAATGGATATAATACCAATCATCTTAATCGGACTGTTCTACTTATTTAAAGAGTTATATGAAAGGATTTTAAGATGAACAAGAGAAAGGTTTTCGTTGTATCTAAGATACACGATTGCAGTGAAGCAGAGAGCTATGGTGAGTTGGTGTATTTGACAGAGGGCGTTCTCAATCCCTATGCTATCGGTTCAATAGCTAAGCAGATGAAGGACATTATGGCTGATAGTAGTGAGGGTGACTGGCTTCTGTTAAATGGTTTACCAACTGCACAATGTATAGCAGTTGCTATAATGGCATCAAAGTATAGCACAATAAATCTATTGATGTACCGTAAAGGAAAGTATATCGAAAGATATATAGAAACAAGATAAAGGAGCAAACAAATGATAGAACTTAATGAGACACACAGCATTTTTGACTCATCTAAGATAGACTCATACCTAAGATGCCCAAGAAGCTTCTTTTACAGGTATATTCTTGGGTGGGAGATTGACTCAGACAATTACCACCTAATATTTGGACAGGCTTGGCATAAGGGTATGGAAGTTATTATGAAAGAAGGCTGTAATGTAGAATCACTTGAGAAAGCTTTCGTCGCTTTTATGGCTCATTATAGAGAGTATTTCCCAGATTCAGCTGGTGATGCCGGAAGAGGTGTTAAGACACCAGAGAAGGCATTATTGGGATATACAACCTATATTGATTTTTATAAGCATGATGATTTTGAAACTATTGAAACAGAGATAGGTGGGTCAGTCTCTATAGGTGAAAACAGAAATACATCTTTTAGGATTGATGCTGTCTGTAAGAACGATGTAGGTTATTTTGTAATGGAGCATAAGACAGCATCTGCTGATAGTTCAAGCTGGCGCAATCAGTGGGCTTTATCGATTCAGCTTGGTATGTATATCCATGTACTACATTGTATGCTCGAAGGTGAAGTTTGGGGAGCAAGAGTAAATGGTGCTATATTTAGGTCAAAGGATGTAGGGCTTGTACGAATACCAGTAAGGAAGACTATTGAGCAGATGCAACAATGGTACTATATAGTTCAAAAAGCCCTTGAGGATATTGAAAAGGATACTGAAAAGCTTCTTGTCGAAAGTAAAAAGGGGTTACATATGAAGTCCTTCCAAATGAATCCAGTTAGTTGTACAGCTCATTTTGGTACTTGCCCGTATCATGACCTATGCCTGTGCTGGCACAATCCACTTGAAAAAGTAAATGAAGTGCCGAGTGGATTCAGGGTAAGATGGTGGAATCCTCTTACTGAGAATACAAAGGATGCAAAGAAGGTAGTAATATTATAAATAAAGGAGTGAACAATGAAATTAGACTTTGAGAATGAAATCGCTAAATTAAGAAAGGAGTACACAGAGAACTCTGCAGGTAGTAATTTCAGCTGCCTTGTTTTAGGTCATTATGGTTCAGGGAAAACCTCATTTACAGCAACTGGGAGAAAGCCTATTTTGATAGATAGCTTTGACCCAAGAGGGACACTTGTTCTGGATGATGAAGTTAAAAAGGGTAATGTAGTCGTTAGGACCTTCTGGAATGAAAGTAGTAAAAATCCATCTGAGTATGTTAGGTGGGAGAATATGTGGGAGCATGATATTGCAACGAACTTTCTTGAGAATTTTGGGACTTATGCAATAGACAGCTTTACAACTTTCATTCAGGCAATGACTAATAAAGTTGCACATACAGCAAGAAGAACAAACAATCTCCCAGCTATTCAAGATTATCAGCTCATCTACAACAATGTTAGAGATATTGTAAAAATGACATCCGCACAGAGAGTCGATTTTGTCGTGACGGGACATATTGTTAATGTACAGGATGGATTAACTGGGGAGATTACTGCTGAACTTGATACATATAAAGGTCTGAAGAATCAGGTTCCAATCTTATTTAGTGAGAAGTATATCATCCTAGCTAGACAAAAACAATCTGATACTAGCAGAATCTTATTAACAGCGCCGTTTGGAAGATATATTGCTAGTACACAGTTAGGTGCTGGTGGAAAGTTAGATAGAGAAGAAATACCTAATCTTAAGCATATACTTAAGAAAGTCGGTATGAACTTTGAAGATAAACCGCAGTTTGTCAAATAATATGACAAACTCATAACACAAAGGAGAGTAAAACAAATGAGTTTACTTAAGTTGAACATGAAAGAGTTTAAAGAGCCACAGCCAGTAATGGATGGCGAATATGAACTCATTCTACAGGGCGTTAGCCTAAGGGAATCTGAAAAGGGCGGAAAATACCTTAATGCTGTATTATCGATTGTTGCAGAAGGAAACGCACCTCTTCTGTATCATATAATGTCACTTCCAGATGGGGGTGAGTATGATGATATAAGAGGTCTTTCCATTAGGCGTTTCTGTGAAACCTTTGGTATAGAAGAGCCGGAAGAAGGCTTTTCGCTTGATGCTGAAGGCAACATGATTGGCGTCAAGAATCTTAGGGCAAGAGCCTTAGTCAGCACTAAGGAATCCGAATATGGTGTTAAGAATGTAGTGAAACGCTGGCTTAAGGGTTAAACCTTAAGGTGTGGTATGGCGGAACTGGCAGACGCACGTCTAATGGCTTTCTCGATGTGGGTATCACCTGTTCGAGATAATAGTCTAATCAGAAGTATATGCAGGTTCGAGTCCTGCTACCACACCAAGAATATTAAACTAGTTAAAACAAAGCAAAGGAGTTTGATATGCGAAAGTATGAAGAAAAATCAGAACTGAAAAAAATGGAATGAACTTGTTGAGACATGTTTTTTGGGCTAGCGTTGAAATCATGAAAATTAACAGTGGCTGGTTATCCAGCAAGGAGTAAAAATGAAGATAGGCAGCAAGGATTATGAGATTTATGATGAATCGAGAAAATGTGCAAAATGCGGAAAGACTGGGGCGTCTTCGGAATATGTTTATAAGAATCCACTTTGTTTTTTTGAGACCCCAAATATTCCCAATGAGTTTATTGAGAGGATATGTCTTAATTGCGGCTATAAATGGTGGGAACTCCCAGCAGATTATAAAGACAAGTCTGCTGGATAACGAGGGGTATCACCTGCGCGAATAGAAAGGATTTAAAATGAATAAACTAATAATTAAACCGCTCGGTTACCGAACAATAGAGTCTATGCAGGACGCTTTAAACAAGTGGGCGTTAAAAAAATCTACCCCCTTTTACGTTGTTGATGATACTTCTGGGATTTTCAAGGATTACGAAAGAA
>Ga0265293_10010642_pt1 | contig 12791 bp, 15 predicted proteins | sample Munlanlewell138R_FD_192505 | JGI IMG/M metagenome (GOLD analysis project Ga0265293, IMG submission 192505) | Leachate microbial communities from a municipal landfill in Southern Ontario, Canada - Leachate well 138R | ecosystem: Engineered > Solid waste > Landfill > Unclassified | place: Canada... | reverse complement strand
CAATCAGGAATGAGGTGGGCATCCCCGCAACACCGTAGGCATCCATCACTTCTGCGGTCTGGTCGAGCACCACATGGTAGGCCAACGGGGTCTCCAGATCGTCAAGAAATTCCAGCGCGTCTTCCACGGGATCATCAATAGTGATTGCGACCACAGTAAAACCCTGGTCTTTGTATTTTTCGTACAGAACGTTGACCTCGGGCAATGAGCGCAAACAGGGCGCGCACCAGGACGCCCAGAAATCCACATAAACAATCTGTCCGCGCAAATCAGTCAGAGTGACTTCGCTGTCGACTGTGCGCACACCCGGCAGTGTAAATGCGGGTGCTTCCAGGCCCTCTTCAGTAGCCTGGGCACTGACGCTTATCAGTGCGCCAAGCAACAAGCCAAGGCCTGTGATTCGTTTAAAAAGTCCTGCCATGGTCACTTCTCCCCTCAGGCGGCGCTGTTCTGAATGTTTGAGAAGCGGTCCATCAGTTCGCGCCAGCGTTGCTGTTTCAGGCGCAGCTGGTAACGAGCCTGGCGATAGGAATCGCGAACCGCGAGTTTTTCCCAGCGCTCATTGAGCTGATCCTGAATCTGGGTAGTCTTGGTGTCGTACCACTGCTGACGGTGCTGAGCCCACAGTTCCAGCGAGTGTTTGAGCTCCTGATACTCGGCCTCCAGGCGTGCTCGCCAGGTTTCAGCATTGGCCAATGACTGACAGCGCTCGGTTGCATGACGGTACTGCATCTCCAGCCGCGCGGTCTCGATGACCAGTGGTGAACAGCGTTTTAAATCACTGGTCAGGCCAATCCATGAGCAAACCTTGATCAGCCATTTAGTCGGATCAAAGTGCCACCAGCGGATGCCGTTGCGGTAGTCCCACTGAAAAGTATGGTGATAGTTATGGTAACCCTCGCCATAGGTGAACAGGGCCAGCACCGGGTTGTCACGGGCCGAGCTTTTGTCACTGTAGGTTTGACGTCCCCACATGTGGGCAACGGAGTTGATCAGCCAGGTCACGTGCTGGCTCAGTACCAGGCGCAACAGGCCGCTGAGCAGCAGACCGGCAATGACGCTGCCACCGATATAACCAATCAGGGCGGGCACAGCAATATTCATGACCAGCACCAGTGTCAGATAGTGCTTGTGTTGCCACTGCAGAATCGGGTCCTGTTGCAGATCTTTGATATTGGAGAAATCGCGTTTGCCGCTGGGATAATTGCGCAAAATCCAGCCTATATGCGAGAACCAGAAACCACGACCTGCGGAATAGGGATCCCTGTCATTGTTGTCCACGTGCTGGTGATGGCGGCGATGGTCTGAGGCCCAGTGGAAGACATCATTTTGCAGCGCACAGGCACCGCCAAGGGCAAACATAAAGCGCAACAAAGGATGGGCTTTATATGTTTTGTGAGACCACAGTCGATGGTAGCCGGCAGTGATTGAAATACCACAGAACCCCATCATCAGGATAAACGCTACCCAGTCGTAGGTGCTGTAGCCAACAAAATAGCCCCACAAAGGTACCAGCGTCAGCGCCGCCAACGGCGTGGACGTAAACAGAATCATATTGACCCAGTTGATTGGCGCCTTGGTAGCTACCGGGGTATGAGGTAAATCTTTGTCTGGATGATACATGTGCTATTAATACCCTGCATTTACCGTCTTCAAGTCAGTTATAGACAGCAAAACTGCGCAAATTATTACTGCCATCTTGCAAAATGTCTGTGTGCAGTTTACATGGCGGGGCCCATATTACAAACCAGCGCTGCTCTCGGGTACACTGTTGGCTCAACGTCCCAGGAGCTTAACAGTGTCAGTGACTCATTCAGACAACCCACAGATTGAGAGTGTTCAGGAGCAGTTGGTCGATTTGCAGACCCGGTTTGCGTTCCAGGAGGACAGTCTGCTAACGCTTAACGATATTGTGACCCGCCAGCAGATGCAGATTGATACGCTTGAGCGCGAGCTGATACTGCACAGGGAAAAACTCACGGAGCTGATGCAGGCGGTCGCCGACCGTGCGACGGCCCCGTCACCGGTTGACGAAAGACCCCCGCACTATTGATATCCCTTCAGCTGACGATCTGACTACTCAGCGACCGCAACGTCGTCGGCCTGCAAACCTTTATCGCCCATGCTGACAGAGAACTCCACGCGCTGGCCATCTTTCAGGACCCGATGGCCGTCGCCACGAATTGAACGGAAGTGAACAAAAATATCATCGCCGTTTTCGCGGGTGATAAATCCGAAGCCCTTGCTGGCGTTAAACCACTTCACCAGGCCAGATTCACGCGCGCCGACGACCGTGGCCGGTTTTACTGGCTGGCTGCGGGGTTTGCTGCTTTTGCCTGGGGTGTTACGAGCAGGCGACTTATGGGCGGATAAGCGGGCGGTGATCAGACTGGCAATAAACACCAGCGCAAGCATCACGATCAGTTGTTGGGTGATGCCCAGGGCTGAGGAACGCGTAGCCAACAAATATAAAAACGGTAGTGACAGCACGGAGACCAGCAGCGCTGCCGAAAAATGTTTGCGGGACATGTAATCTCTCTTAAAGCTTATTGTAATTGGCTGCCCCTGATCGACGGGACCTCCCTCGGGTAGAAGGGACCGCCGGATTTTACCGCGCACAGCTTCTAAAGCAACTACGCGCACGATGAACGGATTCAGACTTTCGTTAAGTCATCCAGCCCTGTGTTCAGTCTGGATTCAGCTGTGCGGCATTACTCTGGCAGCGTCAAGACAACAGTCTGTTTGAGGTGAACAATGGACACACATAAAAAAATGACCCGATTTGTCAGACCTGGCCATCTGGCTTTGGCAGTTGCTGCGGCAGTTCTGTGCATCACCACACCGACTTGGGCAGAAACGCAGTACGTCTACGCCGAAGTGCTGGACTCGCGCCCAATCTACCAGGCCGTCACCGTAGCCAGTCCTGCCCAGGAGTGCTGGCAGGAAGAAGTCAGGGTGCGTGAGTCACGTCATCAAGGCAGCAATACTCCGGTGATTCTGAGCACCATTATTGGTGGTGCGCTGGGAAATGCGGTGAGTAACAACAAGTCCAGCCAGCGGGTAGGCACCGTGGTTGGTGCAGTGTTGGGACACTCGGTTGGCCGTGATATAGTTCGGGCCAACAACCATCCCCAGCCCGCCCGCTACCAGGCGGTGCAGCATTGCGAGGAAGTCACGCAGTATCGTGATGAGGAGCGGCTGATCGGTTATCAGGTGCGTTACCGCTATCAAGGTGAAGAATTCACCGTACGCACCGATCAGGATCCGGGTGACAGAATTCAATTGCGTGTCAGTCATAACCCGGTCCTGTAATTACGGTTTGGGCTGATACCATTTTGTTGTCGGAGACTTATGAAATTCCGGGTTATTTTAAGCATCTGCCTGCTGATCACAGGCGCCCAATGGGGGCTGGCGGCGACTGCATTTGCGCAGCCGCCGGCATCTGAACAGCAAGTTCAGGAGCAGGCCAGCAGTGGTGGTCTGACCCAGCGTCAGGCACTGGAGCGGGTGCGGGAACGGTTTCCCGGTAATGTAATCAGCATCAATGAAGTGCGTCAGGGCGAACGCGTACGTTTCCGCATTCGTATTGATAACGAAGGCAATATCTACACCGTGTACGTCGACAGGGCGACTGGTGCCATTACCCGGGAGTAAGTCATGCGTTTGCTGGTAGTCGAGGATGAGAGTCTGTTGCGGCAGCACCTGGTGCTTGGGTTGCAGCGTGCCGGATATGTAGTTGACGATGCTGCTGATGGCAAGGCGGGGCTGTTTCAAGCGCTGGAGTATGACTACGACGCCGCTATTATTGATCTGGGTTTGCCAGAGATTGATGGCATCACCGTGATACGCAAACTGCGTGAAGCCGGTAAAAAATATCCGGTGCTTATTCTGACTGCGCGCGGTGACTGGCAGGATAAAGTCTCCGGACTTGATGCTGGCGCTGACGATTATGTGGTTAAACCCTTCCGTCTTGAAGAAATCCAGGCGCGGCTTAATGCGCTGTTGCGCCGGGCCGCAGGTTTTGCTTCGCCGCAACTCAAATCAGGTCCCATTTGCCTGGATACCAGCAGTAAACGTGTCACCGTGGATGGCAAGGAAGTCGACCTGACAGCTTACGAATACAAAACACTGGAGTACCTGATGATGCATCTGGATCAGGTGGTCTCCAAGTCCGAACTGACTGATCACCTCTATGCACAGGACTACGACCGTGACAGCAATGTGCTTGAGGTTTTTATCCGTCGCCTGCGCCAGAAACTGGACCCGGATCAGACCCTGCAACCCATCGATACTGTACGTGGTCAGGGTTATCGTTTGCGCACTCTGGGTTGATAGCCAATGAACCGACTCGCCAGCTATTCGCTGCAGAGACGCCTGCTGCTGGCGGTGACGGTACTGTTATCCCTTTTTCTGGGGCTGACCGGTTATGTACTGGAAAGGGCTTTTCGTAACAGCCTGGAGACCGGACTTTCGCAGCAGCTGCAAACGCAGATTTATGTGCTGTTGGCTGCCGTTGATGAACTCGATGGCGAATTCTATTTCAGCGAAAATCTGCGTGAACCCCGCTTTGGGCAACTCAATGCCGGCCTCTATGGATTTATCAGCAGCCCGCAGCAGGGTGAATTGTTGCGTACACCATCGGCGCTCGAGTTCACCTTTCCTGCGCTGGCTGCAGGACAGGGCTGGGGTCAGAATCTGACCCAGGGTGAAACACGGTTTGGTCGTTATCAAGCCGATGACGCTGATGAGTTTTTTGTGATCAGTTATGCCGTGACCTGGGAAAACCGCCCTGAGGCGATTGTATTCACGGTGCTGGAGTCGACACAAAATTACCAGGCGGAAGTTACTGCCTTCCGTACAAGTCTGTTCTCCTGGTTTGTAGCGCTGGCAGTGTTGCTGGTGGTGTCACAATTGTTGCTGCTGCGTTGGGGGCTATCACCATTGCGGCGCCTGGCAACCGATCTGAAAAAAATCGAAAGTGGTCTGGCCGAAGTTCTGGACAGCAATTATCCGGTGGAGCTGGCTGCCGTTACACATAATCTTAATCTGCTCATTCAAAGTGAACGCAAACAGCAACAGCGTTACCGCACCACACTCGGGGATCTGGCGCACAGTTTAAAAACGCCACTGGCGGTTATTCAGGGGGAGATGCAGGCTTGTGCAGACAATAATCTGGATACGGAGCAACGTACCGAGCGCCTGCTGACAGTGCAGGAACAACTGGACCGCATGAACCAGATTATTACGTATCAGTTACAGCGAGCCGTGCGCTCCAGTAGCGTGGGTACACTCGCCAGCCAGGTAGATATTGCTGTTTGCGTCACTAAAATCAGCCGGGCGCTGGAAAAAGTGTATGCAGACAAAGGCGTGGTTATCAATCAGCAGGTCAAACCGGGTCTTAACTTTCTGGGTGATGAACGTGATCTGATGGAACTGCTTGGCAATGTGCTGGATAACGCCTGCAAATATGGACATGGTCGAGTCACAATCTCCAGCAGGGTATTGTCAGTGAATCCGCCGCGACTGGAGCTGCTGATAGAAGACAATGGCCCCGGTGTGGCTGATAAAGACAGTGATCGTATTCTGCAACGCGGTGTACGCCTGGATTCCCTGGCACAGGGGCAGGGAATCGGGCTGGCGGTTGTGACTGACATTGTGCAAAGTTATGGAGGCAAGATCAGCATGCACAAGGCTGCAACCGGTGGCGCGGCGGTCAGCATCTTGTTGCCCAATTTCCGTATTCAGACCTCAGCCTAGAACACCAGAGCGGCCACGCAAGACACCAGGGTCATCGCAAACAGGAACCATTTGATGGTGCTTTGTTTAACGCTGACGGCAAAGCGCACACCGGCATAGGTGCCAATCATGGTGCCCCCGGCCAACACCAATCCTGGTACCCACTCAATCAGGTCAAACCAGATAAAAATCGCCAGCGATACCGAGGTGAAGGCCAGTGTGCATACCATCTTCAGCGCGTTTGCGCGTACCAGGTCGTAACGCAGGCCACCGGCGAGAGCGGCGAGCAGGATAAAACCCACACTCGCCTGCACAAAACCGCCATAAATGCCCGCGATAAATAGCCCCCACCAGGCACCCCGATGTTCATTTGGCGAGCGCACTGGTGTACCAGGTTCCGGCGCAATAAAACCGGGTCGGATCAGGATGATGGCTGACATGGTCAGCACGGTACCAAGCAGCAGGGGTTTCAGGGCAACGTTAGGCATAACGGCTGCTGCCACGGCACCTATGCAGCCCCCCATCAGATTGGGAATTAGAATCGGCCAGATCGACTGCGTATCCAGCTTTCCATATTTATGGAAACCTTGAACAGCAACCGCACCCTGCATGATCACACCAACACGATTGGTGCCGTTGGCAACATCAGGAGGCAATCCAAGCACCATCAACATGGGCAGAGTGAGGTTGGAGCCACCACCTGCCAGCGTATTGATCCAGCCGGCAATCATTCCCAGAATGGCCAGCACAGCCAGCAGGACAATATCATATTCCATAAACAACCGCCGGAAAGGACCAAAAGCGCGGCCTATAATCTGTGAGAGAGTGGGCTTTCGCAAGTACGGAGTGTTGATATGGATATCAGATCAGGGCGCGGTGCCGGGTGCAGTACCGGGCGCAGTACCGGAATAGGACTGTTGGAGGTGCTGGCTGCCAGCGCAGTGTTGGCAACGGGGATTGTGTGTCTATTACAGCTGCAGCTGACTGCGCGCCAATTGGATACGGTCACTTACCAGCGACTGCAGGCATCGTTGCAGGATATGGAGGCGCGGGAGCAGGCGCTGCTGGTAAATCTTATGGAAGGAGGCAGTTTTGAGCCTGTCCTCTGATTGTCAGCGCGGTCTGAGCCTGATCGAACTGTTAGTGGCCAGCGCGCTGTCAGCGTCACTGGGGTTGCTGGTAGTGCAGCTGTATAACCAAAGTTCTGCAACGGCGCTGGCGCAGCGTGCCGCAGCACAACGTCTGGACAATCAGGTACAAATGCACCATCTGCTCAGTCATGCTATTCGTGATGCGCTGGTCTTTGATCCTTCGGGGCGCTTTATTCTGAAGACCAAAAGCGATTGTGCGGGCCTGTTTCTGCTTGAGCAATGCCTGCCAGCCGTGATGGTGTGGACAGCGGGCGATGAGTCTCCGGTGCTGTCACCGGTAGTTGTTCAGAACAGCAGTTTGTTACTGGTCAAGCAGCATTGCTGTGAGGGTATCTTCGCCGATCTGTACTATCTGGCGCCACGTAGCGGAGCAGCGGCAGGTGCTGCCGAGGGTGTTGCGGGGGGTATTGCCGGGGGTGTCGCTTTGTTTCGCCGCAGGCTGATGGCGGATGGGCGTTTTGCCGCTGCTGACGAAATGATTCCAGAGGTTCAGTCTTTTCAACTCACCCTGATCAGACCGGGTGGCTCCACAGAACCTGTGCATTTCAGTGCGCAGTGGGATACAGCGGCAGTCCAGGTTGAAGCCGGTTTTAACCCATCTGATTCAGCACCAGCCACCACGCTGTTGTTTACGATCGCTGCACGACAGGGTTCAGTGCAACGTGAATGATCTGATGCGCGGTTCTATTCTGCTGTTATGTCTGGTTTTTATGGCGGCCCTTTCAGTATCAGCGCTGACGGCAATGCGCTCGGCTTGGTCCAGCCAGTTGATGGTTTCTGCCTATTTAACTCATCACCAGGTCTTGATAAGTGTGGAGCAGGCCATTGAGCAAGCAGAGGCTGACATATGGCAACACTGGAACAGCAGTCTGTCCCTGCCTGTTGAGTACGCAGCGTCGGACCCCGCCAGTACCATCATTACTTTGCAGGAATTGGCATCTCCCGGGCAGTTTCCTGCAGCGGGGGAGTGTCTGTCCCTGTTTGCACTCAGTGGGCATACATCTACTCAGCGATCCGAGGAGATCTCTGGCCGGGCGTCGATCCATGTATATTGGGATATCTGCTGTGATCTTGAGTCAGGATGCGCTTCAGCCAGTAGCTACTCAGCAAATACCTTCAGGCGAGTTCGTTACTGGTCCCGTCATGGGTTCAACAACTGAGTGCATTGCCCTGGCTGTCTTCCCTGAGTCCGTCACCATTAGCGTCTCGCGCCAGGCGGATGCGCCCGGTAGCATTGAGCACCAGTTGATGCGCGGGCAGCGAACTGTTGGCAGGTGGGCACCAGCGCAGGTTACCGTTCTGGTCATTGATTTCGCCCAGCTCTGAAATTCTCAGGCGCTGACGGTTGCCAAAAGCCCGCCACTGTAAACGTCCACTGAGCGGTTGCAGCTGTCCCTGTAAAGACTGCAGCCATTGCACATGCTCAAGCACAGGTTCATCTGCTGACCGATTGCCATCGTCATTGGCATCAGCAAACAGCAACATGCCGAGGCTCCAGTCTGCGCCGCATTGAGTGGCTGTGGCGGCAGGGCACAGAACCATGACCTGCTGCTGGCTGATGGAACGAGCCCGGGCCATATTGACGACGCGGACAAAACGTTCGAAAACCTGCTCCGCTTCATTTGCCTGCGCAGGAGAGAGCAGAGGCAGCGTTAGCGACAGCAGTATTGTTATAATCGCCAGCACCACAAGCAGCTCAGGCAACGAATATCCGCATTGTTGTGGTTGGGAAGTTAAACGTGGGTTCATATCAATGAGTGTAGTGGCTGACAGCCAGGAGTACTCTGTTTTTGACTGATTTTCTGGTAATCGGCGCCGGTGTATCCGGGTTGCTGCTGACACGTGAACTGCTGCAGGCAGGTGCCAGCGTTTGTGTTGTTGAGCGCTCTGAGGCTGGTCGTGAAGCTTCATGGGCCGGAGGAGGCATTGTTTCCCCGCTTTATCCATGGCGTTATCTGGATGCTGTGACTGCGCTGGCAAACTATGCACAGGATGCCTATCCAGCGTTGGCTGATGAGCTGGCTGCTGAAACCGGTATTGACCCACAGCTGCGGCAGAGCGGTCTGATGATGCTGGATGCAGGTGATCATGATCAGGCCCTGCAATGGGCGGCCCGTCACCAGCGGCAGATGCAGTGCTGGTCCTCTGAGCAGATTTATCAGCATGAGCAAGGACTTCAGGCTGGATTTCAGCAGGCGTTATGGATGCCCTATGTCAGCAATATCCGTAATCCCAGGCTGATGAAAGCACTGCGCGCCAGTGTTATCAACAATACACGCTGCCGGCTGCTGGAACACACTGAAGTCACTGGATTTGATCAGCAGAGTGGCGTTATACATGCCGTCAACGTCAATCAGCAGGGCAGGCATCAACAGCTGCGGGCCAGCGAAATTGTGGTGACCGCCGGTGCCTGGAGTGGACAACTTCTGGCAGAGGCAGGTTTGACCGTGCTGCCGATCAGACCAGTCAAAGGACAGATGCTTCTGTATCAACCTCAAACGCCACTGCTTAAAAGTATTGTTCTGAGTAATGGGCGCTATCTGATTCCACGCGCTGATGGGTTGATTCTGGCTGGCAGCACTCTTGAGCCAGGCGGCTTCGATAAAACCGCCACCGAGGCCGCACGCCAGAGTTTGCACACCAGTGCCTGCAACATTTTGCCGGCCCTGCGGGATGTGCCCATCAGAGCTCAGTGGGCAGGCCTGCGGCCAGGAGCACCGGCAGGTGTGCCGTATATTGGCCGTATGCCAGGTTTTGGGAATCTGTCGATTAACGCTGGCCATTACCGCAATGGCCTGGTGCTGGCACCCGCCGCCGCGCGTCTGTGCGCTGACCTTCTACTGGGGCGAATACCCACAATTGATCCAGCCCCTTATGATCCGGCAGCTGTTCGTGATGCAGATCCGCTTTTGGGCTGAATTTACTTGCGAGGCGGCTTTGGGGACAATACGCCACCTCCTGTTGCCATAGCAGGCATTTATTCAACTCGCACATTACATATCAGGTACTTTTGAAGTGATACCAAGGGATCAGGCATGAGCAGTCAGTTACGGGTGGTAATGGCGCAGGTGAATCTGCTGGTTGGAGATATTGCTGGTAATACCCGTCGTATTGCTGAACTGACGCAGCAGGCCTGCTCACAACATAAGGCTGATATTGTGGTGTTTCCGGAGTTGTCGCTGACCTCGTATCCGCCTGAAGACCTGTTGCTGCGGCCGGCGTTGCAGGAACGCGTCCATAAAGCTCTGACTTATATTCAACAGTTGAAATTGCCTACGACCTTGATCATTGGCCATCCGTGGCAGGAGCAGGATCAACTTTTTAACGCCTTGTCCGTGATCCAGGACGGGCAACTGATCGGGCGATATTTCAAGCAAAATCTGCCGAACTACCAGGTATTTGATGAGCAGCGTTATTTTGTAGCAGGCAACAGCCCTTGTGTTGTTAGCATCAAGGGGCTGCCAGTGGGTTTTACCATTTGTGAAGATCTCTGGCAGAGCCAGCCCAGCCGTCAGGCTGTAGACGCCGGCGCTGCGCTGCTGGTTAACATAAATGCCTCCCCCTTCAGCCAATACAAACTTGACCAGCGTTTTGACCTGCTGCAGCGCCGCACTCAGGAAACTGGCGTGGCAATAGTGTATGTCAATCTGGTCGGCGGTCAGGACGAGCTGGTTTTTGATGGTTGTTCATTGGTTGCTGACCATCAGGGAGTTGTTCATCAGCTTGGTAGCGGTTTTGCAGAAGAACTGATTTTAGCTGATTTCACTATTCAAGCAGGCCAAGCCGCGCAGTTTTTGCCGGCAAACAGCCCGCGGCAGCCAACTACTACTATGGAACAGCGCTGTTATCAGGCAATGGTGCTGGGGCTGCGCGATTACGTACAAAAAAACGGCTTTAACTCGGTCATTCTTGGTTTGTCCGGCGGAATAGACTCGGCACTGACACTGGCGGTTGCAGTTGATGCATTGGGGGCTGAGCGAGTAAGTGCTGTCATGATGCCCTATACCTATACGTCTGACCTGAGTGTGCGTCTTGCGCGCGAACAGGCAGAACGCTTGCACGTGAACTTCGACATTATCCCCATCGCTGACAGTTTTAATGCGTTTATGACAGCGCTGGCACCGTCGTTCGCCGGGCAGCCGGCGGATCTGACTGAGCAAAATATCCAGGCGCGTTGCCGCGGCGTGATTTTGATGGCGTTGTCGAATAAAACGGGCGCGCTGGTGCTGACCACGGGCAACAAAAGTGAAATAGCGGTGGGTTATTGCACACTGTACGGTGATATGGCTGGTGCATTTAGTGTATTAAAAGATGCCAGCAAAATGCTGGTGTATGCGTTGGCCAGATATCGCAACCAGCTTGCCTTCGCGGCTGGTGATGCGGAAATTATTCCGCAGGACGTGATCACACGAGCGCCTTCAGCGGAACTGGCGCCAGATCAACGCGATGATGATAACCTGCCGCCGTACGAGCGCCTCGACCAGATTTTGCAGCGCTACGTTGAGCAGGACCAAAGTGCAGACGATATTGTCGCCGCAGGCTTTGACCGTAACGAGGTCCAGCGAGTGCTGCGCCTGGTAGATATCAGTGAATACAAACGCCGGCAAAGCGCGCCGGGTGTCAGATTGACAGAACGCGGCTTCGGTCGCGATCGTCGTTATCCGATTACACAAGGCTGGAAATCCAGCATGCAGGATTTTTTATGAGAGCTCATATTGCACCCACGCTGCTTGATGCTGCGGACTATTTGCACCGGTTTATTGCCAATCCTGCCAATCTGGAAGCGATTGATCAGGCCGCCACTGTACTGATTAATGCTCTGGAGCAGGGGCATGCCATTTATTCCTGCGGCAATGGTGGTTCGATGAGTGACGCCATGCATTTTGCCGAGGAGCTGACGGGCCGTTATCGCAATAACCGCCCGGGTTTATCAGCCACAGCCATCAGCGATCCAGGCCATATCAGCTGTGTTGCCAACGATTTTGGTTACGACTTTATTTTCTCCCGTTATCTGGAAGCGCGTGGCAGGGCGGGTGACTGCCTGTTTGCGATCAGCACCAGTGGTCGTAGCAAAAATGTGATCAAAGCTGCAGAGTACGCACGCGACAATGGTATCGCGGTGATCAGCCTGACAGGGGCGCCAGGTTCAGCGTTGGGGGAATTGGCAACGGTTGATATCAGCGCAGGTGCCAGTGCCTACGCTGACCGTATTCAGGAGGTTCACATCAAGATAATTCACATCCTGATTGAATCCATTGAACGGCACTTTTTCCCCGAAAATTATTCGAGCTGAGTGCCAATCAATCTTCGTCAGGCAGGTTGTCTGTGGGCGACACCGGCGGTGGTTCAGTGGAAACAACAGGGCCTGTGGTGGTTGAACCAAAGCGGCCCAGCGTCAGAATATTCAGCAGTGAACGACTGCGCTCCGGTGCCGCTGCTTGTGGAGCAATCTGCGGATTTGGACGCGTTGTTGGTGCAAGAGGCGTATTGTCGGCGTTGCTGCCAAGCAGACCAAAACTGACGGTGTACAGCAACGATGGATTGGTGACGTGGTTGCGCACAATAAAATTGCCCTGATTATCCAGTGTCGGGTGGTCAGGATAGTTGGTGCGCAGTAACGCCAGGGATGTTTCTGCCAGATCATTCAGACCCAGACGCAGATAACACTCGACCATAATCGCCACACCTTCGGCAACCAGAGGTGTGCCCTGGAAATTTTCCACCACATATCGTCCGCGGTTTAAGGCGGCGATATAAGCGCGACGCTCCAGATAGTAGTTGGCGACATGGATCTCGTAGGCTGCCAGGTTGTTACGCAGGAAAACCATGCGCGCGCGTGCGTCGGCGGCGTAATCACTGTCCGGATACAACGCCAGCAGCAGGGAAAACTCTGTGAATGCATCC
>Ga0265293_10010641_pt1 | contig 12792 bp, 10 predicted proteins | sample Munlanlewell138R_FD_192505 | JGI IMG/M metagenome (GOLD analysis project Ga0265293, IMG submission 192505) | Leachate microbial communities from a municipal landfill in Southern Ontario, Canada - Leachate well 138R | ecosystem: Engineered > Solid waste > Landfill > Unclassified | place: Canada... | reverse complement strand
ACAGTACCATTATGGGCTTTAGCCAGACACATTTAAGCGGTACCGGCGCACCGGAATACTGCGATGTGCTTTTTATACCGACGGTGGGCGAGGTGCAGGTCGTCCCGGGCGAAGAAGAAGATTCCTCCACCGGTTTCCGTTCACGGTTCAGCCACGACAATGAAACAGCTTCCCCCGGCTATTATTCGGTTTTGCTCGATGATTACAATGTAAAAGCCGAATTGACAGCCACCCGGCGTTCCGGTTTTCACCGTTATACCTTTCCCGAAACCGGACAGGCAAACATCATCATCGATATAAAAAACCGGGATCATGTGTTGGAGTCGAACCTTGAATTTGTCGGCAACAATGCAGTCCGGGGGCTTCGCAGATCGAGACGCTGGGCAGCTGACCAGTATGTTTATTTTTATGCTGAATTTTCCAAACCCTTCACCGAATACGGTATTGCCGTGGATGAAGTGCCGGCTGACGGCCTCCGGAAAGCAGAAGGGACAAATATCAGGGCTTATGTCCGGTTTCAAACCGAAGAAGGAGAAGCCGTCCAGGTGAAAGTGGGCATTTCGGCAGTGGATGTGGAAGGCGCCCGGAAAAACCTGGAAGCTGAAAACAGGGGATGGAACTTTGAAAAGGTGGCCAGGGATGCCAAAGAAGAATGGAATGCCTTTCTTTCGAAAATTGAAGTGAAAGGCGGGACAGAAAAGCAACGCCGGATTTTTTACACCGGCCTGTATCATGCGGCCATTGCGCCCAACCTGTTTATGGATGTGGACAGAAGGTTCCGCGGGGTTGACAATCAGGTGCACCAGGCAAACGGGTTTACCAACTACACTGTTTTTTCACTATGGGATACTTTTCGTGCCCTTAAGCCACTGTTTACCATTATTGAGCCGGAGCGCTATGCCGATTTTATCCGTACCTTCCTGGAAATGTACCGCATTGGCGGGAAACTACCCCAATGGGAATTGGCAGGCAATTATACCGGGGTGATGATTGCTTATCATACCCATTCGGTCATCCTCGACGGGTATGCCAAAGGTATCCGGGGATTTAATGAACAACTGGCGTTGGAGGCCATGAAAGAAAGGATGGAAAAACTCAGTTATTTCAATAACCTGGGTTATATTCCCGCCGATAAGGAGAGTGGGTCTGTTTCGAAAACGCTGGAGTACGCTTACAATAATTGGAGTGTTGCCCAAATGGCCCGGTTGCTGGGGGAAGAACAGGATTTCAGGGATTACACTTACCGGGCACAGTTCTATAAAAACCTGTATGATTCAACTACCGGTTTTATGCGGCCTAAAAATCTCGACGGTTCATGGGTTACACCGTTCGACCCGACCATGGGGAGTGAACATTTTGTAGAGGGAAACGCATACCAGTACAGTTTGTTTGCACCGCATGATGTCAATGGCCTGATCGAACTGATTGGCGGCGATGAAAGGTTTACGGCATGGCTGGACACCCTTTTTGTGAAAACATCGCAGTACGATGATACGGTGATTGATGCCACCGGGCTCATCGGACAATATGCGCATGGAAACGAACCCAGTCACCACATGGCTTATCTGTACAACTATGCCGGAAAGCCATGGAAAACCCAGCAGATGGTAAGGCAGATAATGGATACTATGTACGATGATCAGCCCGACGGGTTAAGTGGCAATGAAGACTGCGGACAGATGTCGGCATGGTATATCTTGAGCGCCATGGGATTTTATCCAGTTTGCCCGGGGACACCTCATTATGTGATTGGCACCCCGCTTTTTGACGAGGTGGTCGTACATCTTCACAACGGAAAGAAATTTACAGTACGTGCCAACAATGTGTCAGACAAAAATATCTATATTCAATCGGCTCTCCTCAACGGGAAACCGCTGCAGAATTTATGGTTTACCCATGACGATATCCTTACAGGGGCGGAGTTGATTTTTGAAATGGGGCCGCAGCCTGAAAAAAAATTGGGAGTTGCCAAAGAATTTCGTCCATCTTCAGAAAAATATGGACCGGCAGTAAAAATGCCTTACGCGGTTACCGACGATGAATTCTTTCTGGATAACGCTGAAGTTGAACTGGCTTGCGACGATCCGCAGGCAAAAATTTATTACACCACCGATGGCCGCAGGCCAACGGAAAACTCGACCCTCTACACAACTCCTATCAGGCTTAGCGAAACTACAGAAGTGAAATTTATGGCATCGAGTCCGGGGTTCCTGCCCGGTGCGCCGGTTTCTGTTTGCCTGAAAAAAATGGAGTTTGAAAATTACACCAATTACGAGGGGAGCGGGCGGCTTGCGCCGGGAGTGAAATACAACTATTACCATGCCCATGTGATGGAAGAACATGATTTGGACTTTCTGGAACCGGTAGATAGGGGTATCCTGCCGAATTTTACCATCAGCCAACGCCAACGGGAAGATTATTTCGGATATATTTACTCCGGGTATCTCCGGGTACCACACGATGGTATCTATACCTTTTCGATTAAAGTGAACGACAAGTGTACCTTTTACATCGACGACGAGGAATTTCTGCAGGGTGGCTATCGTACTGTTGCGCTGCGAAAAGGGTTGTATAAGGTGAAACAAAAATATTTCCAGTTGGGAGCCAACAAGTTTAATATTGTAAGCTGGAAAGGAACAGGTGTGGAAGAGCAGGAAATTCCGGCAAGCATGTTGTTTCACAGGGTGGAATAAATTAGAAAATAAAACAAGAGTCCCCTCTAAAAACCCCATTTTTTAATAAGTCGAAAAAATGAGATATTTCAGATGGGATTTGTTTAAAAAGTTATTTATTATTTCATTTACATTATTTTCAAAACATATCCATTTTTTAATGGAAAGATAGAGTTCTTTTTGACTCGAAAGCGATCTTTTACTTGCTTGCATCACATATTTCAGTATTCTTCTAAAGTTTATCCACCCGCCCCGGGAGTAAGCCCACAGGCGATTGGCAGCAAGTCCTCTGTAGCGTGTCTTGCTGCCATTGTTATGGAATCCTAATTGAAAAATTGTAGCTTCTACATTATTTCGCTTCCATTTCTCCTTAATGGGAACATCCCGCAGGTTTTGTCTTAGTAGAGAAGTTTGGAGATTCTCGGGTGTAAAGTAACGGTAGTTACCATCATCGGTTATGATGCGCCATCTCTTTTCAGGTTTTCCTGTTTGTGAGTCTATCTTTCCGGTTGCTGCTGAATATGCTTTAATAAATGTTTCCGTGTAAGTATCAAGAACTATCAGCTCGTCGGGATTCTTTTTATTAAGTGAGAGCTCATATCTGGGAGATTGCCCCTGTATGCCTGTAAGGATCAAATCCATTTCATTATCATTGGCATAATCCCGGTTACCGGTGCTGTTATATGCTCCGTCGGTATATACTTTTTCAATCTTGTCATCAAGGAGCCTTTGTGTTTCCCTGATGGAAGGCTCGAAAAAGTCACAGTCCGGTGTGGAGACAACATCCAGGTTTACATCGGTGATCAGGTTCAACCCCCGCTTGTCGCTTTCCCCGGGCTCTGCTACACTATCCTGTGGATCATCGCATGTTTCAGTAATGTTTGCAGAATAGCCCTTTACCTTATTTCCACCCTTGTTACGGTAGTGGGAGTCGGTATCGTGAGGCGATTGTATCGATTTGGCACTTATCTTGTCATTCTCCAAAGGGAGTATGCTCTTATCGGGAGTTATGGTGAACTGCTGTTCAAAAACACTCTTCAGGGTTTGATAAGTTCCATAGTCATGTTTTTTAAACAGGTTGACCAAACGATACATCAGCTTGCCCAAAGCGACAAAACGGGTATCTATCTCCTTCTTGTTACTGCGATAGGTGAACTTATTGCCTTCCTCGTCCATGATGTGAGCGATAAGGGCAAACTCCTCACGTGAGAGGCTGCGCTTGTAGATATGCTCTGAACGTTCCTCGATAAACAGGGCGAGTGTTTCATGTACAAGCTCGTAGCGGGTATACCAGGTGATGTTGCTTCCTATAAGCTTGCTGTCCATGCGTACCTGTTTGCCGCTTACATTGAAGTCGAGTATCTGGCTTTTAGTTATTTGTTGCATACACTCCTTGAACAGGTCAGTGCCATTTTCACTGTTATAATCCATTACCCTCTTACGAAACAGGTAGTAAGTGGAAGCAGCGGGAGGGGTGTCGGTAAGGTTCATCAACCCCAGGGCACCGCGAACCAACAGGTTAAAGCTGCATTCCTCGAAGAGTTGCTCATCGCTCCAGCCCTGACCTTCTTTCAGGATCATCATTCCCACCAGAACGCGTATGGAAGCGTTAGGAGAACCGTTATCTGATGAGTAAAGGACTTTGAATATACCTTCATCTACACGCATTAAAACGTGTTCACGGAACATATTATGCCAAGAGTCATTTTTCAGATAATTCTTCAACGTGGAGCCTCGCAACATCCCGGCAGGGGATGAAAACATGTCCATTTGTGGATTCTTATCGGATTCTTTAAACATTTTGCAGATTTTAAATATACCGCTAATATACTGAATATATGAGTAATATGCAAGTATTGAGAGCACTATTTTTAGTGCAATTTAAAATTTAAACCGTTCCCTTCGGACGTTACTGAACTGATGATAAAAAGTCAGAGACTTTTCGGAGGGGACTCAAGCTTTGAATTTTCTCCTTTATTTCAATTCTATCCAGTACGATTAATAGATTGTTACTTTACCGTCCTTTAACATCGTCTTCATAATTTCAATTCTATCCAGTACGATTAATAGAAGTAATGGATTGGACATCGATAATAATGGGTGCGTTATTTCAATTCTATCCAGTACGATTAATAGAGTGTAATCACCGATTGAAACTTAGGGTTATACTTAATTTCAATTCTATCCAGTACGATTAATAGGGCAAATCAGACTATCAAGGGGAACGAGTATGTAATATTTCAATTCTATCCAGTACGATTAATAGGTACCAGACCAGTTTCTTTGCATACCACGCACGGAAATTTCAATTCTATCCAGTACGATTAATAGAATAAGACCTCCTTTGCCCCAAGCATATAATACCATATTTCAATTCTATCCAGTACGATTAATAGTGATGCGGAAAAAGAAAAAGCTATCACAGAGTTTATTTCAATTCTATCCAGTACGATTAATAGCTAACACGTGAAGCGCTAAACGGGTTGATATTCGTTTATTTCAATTCTATCCAGTACGATTAATAGGCGGTAATATTAAGCCAGTTTTATCCTGAATATACGATTTCAATTCTATCCAGTACGATTAATAGAAGTACGTGACATGTTTCCACGATTGGGTAATTTTATTTCAATTCTATCCAGTACGATTAATAGCAAGACGGGCACAAATGAAATAGTTAATGCCGACAAAATTTCAATTCTATCCAGTACGATTAATAGCATTTCCGAAAATGCAGTAGATTACACGCTACCTGAATTTCAATTCTATCCAGTACGATTAATAGAAAAAAGCAACTTGCTGAAATAATGCAAAAGAGAAATTTCAATTCTATCCAGTACGATTAATAGTATCCCGTATTGTTGTTTGATCTATCTCTACTGACATTTCAATTCTATCCAGTACGATTAATAGTATCAGACGCAACTGCGGTAATGGGAGATGATTTATTTCAATTCTATCCAGTACGATTAATAGAATAAAATGTTACATGAATGTTACTGTTAAAATCAATTTCAATTCTATCCAGTACGATTAATAGCATCATTATATATCGGCATAGAATTAAAATTGCCATATTTCAATTCTATCCAGTACGATTAATAGGAGATATTGCCTTCAATCTCGACCGTTTTTTCTGCAATTTCAATTCTATCCAGTACGATTAATAGTCGAATCGTTTGTTTCGAGTGTTTTCACCAGTGCTGAATTTCAATTCTATCCAGTACGATTAATAGAGTCAGGAGTGAACTGATTAAATGCTGTGGCAAAATTTCAATTCTATCCAGTACGATTAATAGCAAGTCTGGTTAAGAGACAATCCCGGAGGTACAGATTTCAATTCTATCCAGTACGATTAATAGTCAACAGGGTGTCCATCGCTTCGCCATATTTTTTCATTTCAATTCTATCCAGTACGATTAATAGTTGCTTTTTCGTAAATTTTATTCACGATGTCCTGCATTTCAATTCTATCCAGTACGATTAATAGTGTTATCAATCCTGGAGTTTACAACGGTACTGCATAATTTCAATTCTATCCAGTACGATTAATAGATCAGGTGACTGTTCTCCCCTATCAACTTCATGCGCTATTTCAATTCTATCCAGTACGATTAATAGCACCTTGCGCCTCCTGATCAGCTTGATCCTCCTGTATTTCAATTCTATCCAGTACGATTAATAGCATCTCTTCGATCTTACCATCCGCCTCGCCCATCTATTTCAATTCTATCCAGTACGATTAATAGAGGCTATCGCCATATCCGAAGTAATCGAAAATTCAGAATTTCAATTCTATCCAGTACGATTAATAGGGAGATATGTACCTGTCCTGACGTTGTGGTCATCTCATTTCAATTCTATCCAGTACGATTAATAGTATCCATCCCGGGGAATCGAAAGCGTGTAGCGGCATTTCAATTCTATCCAGTACGATTAATAGCCGTTAAAACGACAAAAAATAATGCTGAAAATCAGCAATAAACATCAAAGCACATATCAATATTTTGACAAAAAAGTTGTCGATGCCCAAAGATATAAAAATTCCAGGCCATCGACAACTTATATTATGGCCTTATTTTCAATATGTCAAAGATCTCTGTCAGATTAAATTTCTCCCTCAATCTCCCAAGTTAAGATGGGTCGACAATGAACTATAAAAAATTATCAGTACTACTCCTCTCTTTTCCAATAATTTGCTTTTCGAGAAATTTATCCGTACGGCTGGAAAAAATAATCAAACTATCATCCTCTTCTTTTTTCATTATCTTTTCCGCGCTCAAAATCAATTCTTTTAGCTTAACCTCCGTTATATCCCCTTCAAATACAGAATTTTGAATCCAACTCAAATATTTACGACAGAGTTTCAGCATCTTCCCCACCCTCTTTTCTCCGATATCATAAACCAAAATCACATACATCTACCACCACATTTTAAAAGGTTTGTACTCTTCGATCCCAAGTAAATGTTTACTTAATTTGTAACATTCGAGCTTCATCAGATGCCTATAACTGACTTTCCGTTTCAAGGAGCGATGTTGAATAGTCTCTGTCAGTCTTTCTTCAAACGCTTTTACGAAGATCTTTTTGCCGGAAGGATTTAACAGACACCGGTTCAATTTATGATCGAAGTGTTTTTCCTGTAATTCCCTTTTATTTAACAATTTAAAAATTACCCTGTCCACCAAAATCGGTTTGAAGATTTCAGTAATATCCAAAGAGAGCGAATATCGCCTTTCCCCCGGAGTATGAAGATAACTGATCGTAGGATTGAGCTGTGTCTGATGTATCGCCCTCAAACATTGGCTATAACACATCATATTTCCGAAGGAGATAAGCGCATTTACCTCATTGCGGGGCGGCTGTTTACTCCTTCCATCCATACTGAAGTCGTTGATGATCAAATCAAAGCCTTCATAATAAGTTTGCCGGATATTACCCTCAATACCCATCAACTCGTCAATCGCAGTTGAATAAGATATTTGAGAGCTATATTCATCGATTTTTGCAATCACACCGTCCAGGTCTTTTCCACGTATATTATAATACCGTAGATTTTTAATCATGTTGAAAGAAGCTCCCTCTATAAATTTACGGGCAATCTCTATTCTTTTTTTCTTATTCTGATAAGCCGACGTCTGCGCCAGTAACATTTTTCCGGACAACAAACTATCGCGCGGCATAAATGAACCGGTATAGTTCTCATAATAATCAAAGAAGTGAAGGGCGATATCTTTCTGTCCCAAGAAATTGAAAAGGGAGCTTTTAGCCTGTAAGGAACCAAACACATAAAACTCGGCGATATCCTCCACCGGAAGATAACGAGGTTGTCCCGGATGGAACATCTCCCCATTGCCATCCTCTTCATATGGAGTAAATTTCAATGTGTTATCCTTACGCTCCAATAAACCCGGATTAAAAAGATAGTATGTTTTCTTCATGATTCCGTTTCATTTACATAACAAAACTCATAATAACTGCAATTCTTACAGATCCTTGCATTGATAACTGAAGGGCAATCATCCGTCTGGATAATCCTCAATATATCTTGTTCTATTGCCTTGATTTTCTTTCTGTCCTCCTCCGTAATAACCACTTTGGCTGTATGCCTAAGCGTTGGATACTCCAACAATCCGGTAACCCCTTCAATTCCATTTTGCTCCAACACATAAATATAGTACTTCACCTGCCATTCATGCGCTTGTTCTACTTTGTCCGAACGTTTGATCTCATGGATGATCTTATTCCGGGCATCGTAAAAATCGATTTTACATCCGTCAACCTCCAGTTCTTCGTATCTCTCTGACCGCTGTGGATAGCTGTTCTCGTGGATTAGCTTCCCATCGAAAACAATATCCGAGGTATGCTCCATAGTGATGCCATTTGAAAATAACCACAATTTACGTTTACAAACGTGATAATAATTGAAATGGGTTCCAGTAAAAGTCATAGTGGATTTAAAAATTTACATAGTTCTTACATCTATATTATCACTACTTCTATATCCAATTAATGGATCATAGTACAGATTAGTAGCGATTAGTATGTCTCGAAATTTTTCTTCTATCTTAATGGTTGCTTCATACCGATATACAGAAACTAATAATTGGTTCGACTCAAGAAATTTTCGTTCCCTGATTTTCTGTAGATATTCTTCAGTCAAATTGCCACATAGGACCTCAATTTTTTGGTTATCATTTTTCAGAATGTCATCAATCCAATCTCTCCAATGTCCTGCAATCCATTCATCTTCAAATTTATTAATAATCGTATTTTCCAACCCATTTTTGAAGTCCTTTTTCTGAACATCATTATAACCTTCTTTATACACTCTATTACAAACAGATACCAGATCATCCTCTCCTAATTCACAATTATTGAAACAGAATAATTCTTGCCATGTTTTTTCTATAATCTCTTTGTTATAAAAAGGTGTTTTACCCATTGACTCCTCAAATATATACACCGGAACTGTATTATTCTTGAGAATTACGTCTTTGTCAATAGGATGAATTTTTTTGTCACCAGTTCTGTTAATTCTGCCAAAGCGCTGTATCAATGCATCAATCGGGGCATTTTCTATAAAAGCGATATCATAATCAATATCCAAACTCACTTCAACAGCTTGTGTTGCAATCAATAATTGAGGGCGTAAAGAGATATCCTTGTTAGTAATTGATTTTTCAATTACATTTCTGTCCCTTTTATTAAAACCTCCATGTAAAAGCTTCACAGAGCCTTTAAAACTTATTGTGTTATACAACTCTTGGGCTGTCTTTACATTATTAACAATAATCAATACAGACCTTTCATCCTCTAAATATCTCTCAATCAAATCAACATTACCTTCAATTGTAGCATTACCCTTACAATACAATTGATGGCGTTTTCTATCCATAATAACACGGTCATCCTCTTTTGTTCTGTTTGGACGTATAAGAACCGATTGATCTCCATCGAAAACCTCATCAATAATAAGTTGAAGCATAAAATCAGGGATAGTTGCCGATAAGAAGAAAAACTTTGCGTTAAATAATCGCCTGAAGAGTTTTATTGTTGCAAGTAGCATTCCAGTCAATAAAGCATCATAAGTATGAAATTCGTCAATGATGAATAATGCGTTTTTATAATCAAACAGAGCAAATTCCCAACCTTTCCCTTTTAAAGAAGTTTTAAGTATTTGATATAATGTAGCTACTTTAACCGGATAAAAAAGTTCCTTCGAGAGTGATTTTTTATTCCTCGCTTCTTTTTCAATCTTTTGGTAATCTTTTTCCTTATTACTATATTCATCAGAAATCTGCTCATAAAAGAAATCAAGCGTCTTTGAGTGTAAAGCTGTTACCACTTCATCGTTGTAATGCTTTTGCAAGCGGGTGACCATTGCATTGATGCTTGCCGTATAGGGTAACAAATAAAATATCCTGCAATGATCAGTTTGATTAGCATACACCCAGTTTAGAGCTGCTTCTGTTTTACCTGATCCGGTTGGGGCATGAAGAATTACATCGGTATAAACATATCTCAAACGTTCCTGAAAAGGACGAAACGGGAAGTACTGTCCATCTTTATTCGGTTGAAAATCTTCAATCTCCAATCGTTTATACTTAGGGATATCATTTTCTTTACCAGCGGAACCCAAATGATCGGCTGCCATTAGCAGAGCTCTCGATTGTGACAACTTCTTTCGTTTTTCAACGTCTGGCTCTGCTTTGATCTGACGGTTAGCGTAAAACAGCAACTTTAACTCATGTGGTATTTTTTTTATAATACCCTTCTCTATTACAGCATCTTTCAATCCAAATAATTGTAGCCACTGTCTTATGATTTCACTTTGAAAAATAGGACTGTCGGAATCATACCAATATTCCAGGTATTGGCTAATATGGTTTGGGATAAGAGTACCTTTTGTGTCAGAACTTGTATCAATAATTCCTTTATGATGAGTGCCAATAGCAAATATGATATCCTCATCCAACTCTAAAAAATTGACACATAAAAGCAAAGAAACTAATTCGTGGCGTATACCGTTACTTTCTTTTCCGTCCAGTATGCTGACAAAATCTTTGTGTATCTTTCCAATATCATGCAAGATCGCACACTGACATAGTTTTTCACTCCAAACTGCTATCTCTTCCGCTGATAACGGAAGAGATAGCAGAAGATTTTTCCCGGCACAGACAACACTACGAGTGTGCATTTCTAGTGTTGTGACGCCATCACTTTTTGCAAAAAACCAGTCAAAATAATTTTTATTCATTCGCAAATTCGTGTAAATAAAATGTTTGCGGGTTCTCTGTTTGTGTCTGATAGATATTATTGAATTCTATTTCGGAATCATTATCGTATGGAATCGACAAAAAAACCTTTGAGGCACGTGGTGTTCTGCCGGAACCTACCTCTTGGTTTTCAACATAAGATTCTACTAACTGCACCAGTTGACCGCCAGCTTGTAATTCCGCCGAGAAGGGCAACAAAGATCCGCCCAATCTTCCCCGTTCCACTTTTTCCACCTCCACTATTGACACACCAACAATTGTCAAAATATCTTGAGAACGGCCCAATGAAGAGGTTCCTACGGGGCTTCTGAAGTAATGTTCCCAATCGAGACGATCAATCCATACTGTCAATCTTGGCGAAACGTGAAATTCCCGTGTGTAAGCATCCGTACCTTTGCTATGCTGCCTTACACGCCTACCGTCAAATTCTAAACGTTGCCTTGTTTCCATATCCTGAGCAACATTATCATAAGAATATTTAAACCCTATTTTGACTTCATCGGATAAAACAATCCTGCCAAGGCAGCAACCAATTATTCCTAAAACCAATGAATAGCTTGGAGTGTGCATACAAACAGCGTTACCGGAAAGTACAAATGGCATTCGAGGAGTGGCAGTCCATCCTGAAAATTGTATTTCCAATAGTCTATCCATTTTTTAAATACTCTTTTGTGAATTGATTTACGACTTCAATAGGTGACGCAACAACAAATCCATCTCCCAATGCTTTCACTTCATCTTCATTTTGCAGATAACCAGCTCTTATCCCGATATAAATAGGTGTAGCTAATTTATCCTTGTAATCTCCAGCTAACTGTGTTAGAGTCGCTAAATTCAAAGCAGGTTTCTCTCCTGTTCCGATGAACAGATTATTGAAAATAGGATTAGCGGACTCCATTCCAGCAAGGATTAAAACCTTTGGCGACACATCTGCTCCAAATGCCGCCTGCTTTGCTCCCCCTCTCAAATACGCCAGCCCTTTCAATAGACCAGCAGCATTTCTAGTCCTATTCTCTTCGGCATTTTTTAATTCATACCGTGTAAATTTCCCTCCTAGACTTGAGTTATTCAGTATGGCTACGTGTTTCTCCACAAGCTCAGAAGATAACTCCTGTTTACTAGCAAGATTGTCATATACGCCTAAACGGTAATACTCCAAATTAAAAAAACCCTCCAGATGAGTAGAGTAAAATTTTGTTGAATATGGTAAAGGGGTGCCTTCTTTCAGATGAACAAATGCTTCGTCTGTATTGATCGTACGCATATTCCTGATCCCTTTCAGAATAGATGATTTAAATGGTGAAGTACGTTGAACACTTTCTTCAGTTCCTTTTCCCGCTTTCATATAACCGAATAAGTCATCTTCTGGAAATTCGATTGGATTTAACTCCGTAGCTATTTTATTTGTGGTACCCTTCTCTGAACCATCACCAATAGCCCTTAATTCACTTGGATTCCAATTGTTCTCTTCGTTGGTAGTATCTCTTAACCATCGTCTCCAGGCCTGTGCAGATACATAAGGAACATCTTCCATTCTGTTATTCACTTTTTCTCTATAAGTCTTAGGAATGACACGGTTTTTATCTTCCTGAACTCCCAATCCAGCTCCGTTAAGAAATGTTGCCGTTGCATCAATTAATAATGCTCCTGTAATGTTGTTTAGTTTTGCCATAATTAATTTTTGTTTACTTGTTCTTTTATAGGTTTTATAGCTGTTTCTTTTAATAAAAATTTAAGAGTCAGTATGCACATATTCAATTTATTACCGCCCAATGGGTCTGTCAATAAATCCTCAATCTGCCATTTATCTGCACCAAGTTGCTTGTTATCATTTAAAAACT
>Ga0265293_10010640_pt1 | contig 12792 bp, 15 predicted proteins | sample Munlanlewell138R_FD_192505 | JGI IMG/M metagenome (GOLD analysis project Ga0265293, IMG submission 192505) | Leachate microbial communities from a municipal landfill in Southern Ontario, Canada - Leachate well 138R | ecosystem: Engineered > Solid waste > Landfill > Unclassified | place: Canada... | reverse complement strand
TTACCATAATATTCTTTTTAGTTTTTTCTCCCTTAATAATTTAATACAATCTTCATCTATAAATGTATTTTTCTTAGGAACCTTTACCTGAAAGATGCCACTCCTTCTTGTAAGATTTCCACTTACCAGTATTAAATATTCTATGAAATAACTTGTTCCTCATTTTTATAATCGTTTGCTCTACTGACAGGATTCGAACCTGCGACCAAAGGTTTTAGAGACCTCTGCACTACCCCCCTGTGCTACAGTAGAATAAATCAGGAAATATAACCGTTGGTACGCCTGTGTCATTATTTTATTCCAACTCCTAACCGTTTAGCACCTTTGTTATTATGGCTGGTTCGGCTACCAGATTCTCTTCAATTCTAACCTTCTTTCCATTGGTTCTTATTATGATGGTCTTCATTGCCAATGAAAAGGACTGATGATTACTTTTTAGAGAGTTACACGGCACTTAAATTATTAACACTCAAACCAAACTTGTGGAGTTTCAATTGCGCTGATATTTCAATCCAATTATATTCCCAATTGTAGTTACTTATAATCCAAAATTTATATATAGTTGTATGAAATTTATACTCTCATATAACGAATCACTCGAAGAAAGAACTAAAAAAGCCTTCAAAACCTGGATAGATAAACTAAACCTGGATGACGAACACCAAAAAGAAAGTATCCTACTAGGCTGGCTTAAATATAAACCCTATTTCTCCAATAAAGATATTTTCTCATATGAACTACACATTATCTAAAGAATAATGTGTTTCAGGTTTCATAGACTCACCTAACGGCAACGCCTCCACCTGTTTTTGTTTAATGTCCGACTCAATCCCTGAACCAGACAATATTTTTAAACCTTGTTTTAAAATGTTTTTACTTGCATTAAAATCTCTATCATGTTTTTCATCACATGATGGGCAAGACCATTCTCTAATGTTTAATGTTAAATCTTGGTTTATCCAACCACAATTAGAACACATTTTACTTGATGGAAAAAATCTATCAATTTTAATGATTGTTTTATCGTTCCATTTAGATTTATATTCTAACATAGAATAGAATGTTCCTAAACTAACATCAGACATTGCCTGTGCTAACTTATGGTTTTTCATGATATTCTTTACGGCTAAATCTTCAATACAAATTACATCGTGGTTTTTGATGATTTCTGTTGAAACTTTATGTAAATAATCTTTTCTAACATTGGTTATTTTTTCATGTACAATAGCAATGTTTTTTCTTTGTTTATTTCTTGATGAACTACCTTTAACTTTTTTAGATAATTGCCTTTGATTATATTTTAACTTCTTTAATTTAGTCTTTAAACTTCTTATATTTTCATATGTTGTTCCATCACTTAATATGGCTAAATCTTTAATACCTGTATCAATACCTACTTTACTACCAGTTTTTTCAAAAGGTTCATGTTGAACTTCACAAGTTAAAGAAACATAATAATTTCCTGTTGTTGATTTAGATATGGTAGCAAATATTATTTTACCTTCTATTTCTCTATGTAAATTAATTTTAATACCTTCTTTAAATTTAGGTATGGTTAATTTATTTTCTACAATTAATACATTTTGTGGTATTTTAAAAGATTGTCTATCATATTTTGACTTAAATCTTGGAAATTTGGTTTGCTTTCTAAAAAATTTATTATAAGCGGTATCAAGATTTCTTAAAGATGATTGAAGTGATTGACTATTAATTTCTTTTAACCAAATATAATTTTCATCTTTTTTGAGTTGTGTTAAGTCATTAGCATTATCATAGTAATTAAGTGATTTCTTATCTTCAAGGTAGTTTTCTTTTCTTTTGTTTAAATAATGATTGAAAACAAATCTATTTGCACCAAAATGTTTAGCCAACAAGACTTCTTGTTCTTTTGATGGATATATTCTAAACTTAAATGACTTAAATATTGTTTTCATTAAAAGTATATATTAAACTTTAAAAGTCATTTTATCTCATTTTTAATTTTTTTGTAAAATACTTTATTGTCAAATTCATTACAGAAGCTAAAGACTTCTGTGTTTTCTTTGACGGGTCATATAAAAAAGACGGAGAACTATATAGATTTATATTCAAAAAATCAGACAACAAATTCTCCCTTCATTGGTTTAATAACGGTGGAAAAGAATGGTGTGACCAAGAAAATAATGACATGAGTTTCTATAAACAAGGTCAAAGACAAATACTAACAGAAACTCCATTCCAAATCTCCAATAACATTAAACTTAAAGTCTCAATTGACTATATAAAAACAATGTGGGATAACCCATTCACTAAACCTTGGAGAAAGAAAAATAATATTAATACAATAGAAGACTATATAAAATATACACAATTCTTCTATGAATAAAAATAATAAAAATTATGAAATACCTAAAATCATTCGAACAAAAACAATCAGAAGAAAAAGCCTGGAAAGAATTTCTGTAAACAAGAACTTCCTCTACCTTTCCTTATCGGAGATGATAATGAAAAATACTTCTGTATAATTACTCCCGAACTAGAAGAAATAGAAAGAATAGATGACATATATAATGAACAAGATGAATTAAATGATGAAGTAAAATCCATACTTAAAAAAATATAACTTCACTATTAATGACCTTGACTTCGATAAAACTTTCGATGACGATATACAACATATATGGACAGAATTCCTCGTAGATACTTTCGATGAAGATTTCTCACAAGATGATTCAGATGAATTTAAGAAACAAAGACACCAACTTAATATAGCTCTACAAAAGAAAATGAGAAAAGACTTTACTAAAAGATCATACGGTCCCTTTAATGAAAGTGTAGAACAAGGACAAATTGGAGATTATATTAAACCTAATAAAACTCTATGGAAAGGAAAAAACCCTTATAAAGAATTCGATGACTATGTAAACTATGTGAATAATACACCAGGCAAAATTGTTGATATTATTGATAACTACGGTACAATAGTATACCTCGTTAAATATGATGATATGCCTAAACATATAGACGAATGGCTTGATGTCCACGGTAGCCGTGATGACCTTACTCAATGGAACCAAAAAAATACAACCAGATATACTAAACACGATAATATTACTTTTAGTAAAACAAAAGAGTTCTAATATCCCATTTAATTATAGCACCAGAGACGATTTAAGACACCAAATAAAGACTACAATAACACTAATGACACTCTTTATCTCTAAACATAGAAAACCTCTTAAATCGTCTTATTTTATCTCTTATAATATGAGTGAAAATATATCAAAAATAACTCAAAATTTGTCAAACTTGATATACTTTTACCTACCATTTTTACAGCAAAATGACCAACATAGTAAAAATCGAGTTTTGAAGAAAAAATCGAGCAAAAACCTTAAAAATGAACGAATATTGGCAAAAAGTGTGCGTTGAACGTTTAATGTTTTTTATATCAAATCGTTATATTTTTTCAATTTTTTCGTTGATTTCTTGTCGTGTAACATAATCGAATAAAATCGAAAAAGTTCAGTTGGTTCTGAGTTGAGAAATTAACCTTAATTTGTTCAGAAAACCTCAAAAATTGAACACAACTAAATAACGTGTTCAGTTGCGAGTGATGTTTCAATTCCCACCAGGGAGAAAATGACTTGAATCCTGAATGTAACCATTCTAAATTAGGTTTTGTAAAATTCGTATGTGTTGAGATGGTGGTGATGAGTTACGAGTGTTGATTAAGTGTAGTTGGTTGAGGTGAGATGTCAAGTAAACTGCACAAAAAACTTGACAAGTGTAAAAAAGTGAAACCTCAATATAGTGTAGTTGGTTGAGGTTTCAAGTTGTTTTGTCCCTGGTGGGAATTCAAAATAAAAAGATTAATATATAATGATATGATTTGAGTGACTTTTTTTTATTTTATTTAAGTTGTTTTTTGATAAAGTTCACACATCTATTAATACTATCAGATTGGAATATTGTATCTCTTAATAGAGGTTCGATATACATAGCGCTAGGTCTTGATACTTTATTTATATTACAGTCGAATGGTTTGTTCATATGTTGTTGGCAAATGAAACCAACTTTAACTGAGGAATATGTTTTAGAAAAGTCTCCAATATATTCTTGAACGCCCATTACTTCTTGTATTAAAAAATTCACTCTTGATTTAGTTACAATATATCTTTTGAAAGGGTTTTTCTTATATAATTTATAATCATTATTTTCATATAATTTATAAGGTTTTATTTTATTAATGACGGATTCTCTAACGAGAATACATTTTGCGTCAGTCCATCCTTCGAAGTTATCTTCTGTATTTAGATTGAAGTTTTTAGTATATTTATGTGTCTTGAAATTATTATTATCAGGGTCTATGAATTTCTCAATTGCTTTCTTAACTGTCTTATGTGGTTTAATAAATCTATCAGCATAGAAGTCTCTAAATTGTAATTCATCTTTTTTATCAAGTTCATCTATGCATCTCATAAGGTATTCATAATCTTGTTGTGCTACTTCAAGGTCGAATTCTTCTAAGTTATCAAGTAGAAGTTCTTTTAGTGCTTGGTTAAAGAAACCATTTAATTCCATTGGGAATGCTTCCCACATATCTGCTTTGGGGCATTGACCGAGTAGTGCATTATTTTCTGGTATTACTACATATGGTTCTCCACCGTGTATATGTCTATTATAGTCGAATATGACTGATTTATTTCTTTTAGGATATTTTGCCCATAGAGGATGGTTAGAAAGTGTAAGGTTGTGAAGGTTACCTGTAGCCCAGGGTGAGACTCTTGTAATTTTGGAAGGATCTACGACATTTATTTGATCATGGAATTTATCTGACACACCTCTATACATTCTTGTTTCTGCTGTCATGAAGTTAGAGAAATTTGTATTGAGTAATATGTATAGTTCATCTATGTTTATGTTGGTAACGTGTGGAGCGGTTTCATGTTTTCCCCATCCATATTCATTAAATTTGTAGAGATAAATCATTTTTATTAAATGTATTTTGTATTATATATTTATTTTTTTAATTCGATATATTTGCTTATATTTGTAGTAATTATATAAAAAAAATAAAAAAAGGTTAAAGATGGAAAAATTTAATTGGACATGGGGATTAATAGGATTTGCATTAGGTATTGCAATATCTGGTGTTGCTATGGGTGTAGCATTTGGTTTCATCTATGGTTACATATTATTTCCAGAAAAAGAAGATAAAGAATAAAATTAAAAATTGATGATTAATGAAAGTAATTAAAAGATATAAAGAAGATAGAGGTATGTTCTATGACAGGCATGAAGTTGATGTTGTTGAGGTACATCTTGATGAAAAAGCATATAAGAGATTATGTGATGGTGTTAGTTTTGATTGGCATAAAATAATTGGTCAGAGTTCATTTGGTGGTGAATGGGAGCCAACTTGGAGAAGTGTTGGATATGAGGTGGCTGAAGAGTTAGAAAGTATTTATAATAGAACGATATTAAGAAAAGAAAAATTAGAAAGGATTTTGCAAGATGCATGAGAAATGTACAATGTGTGACAAGATGATTCCTGTTCCTAAAAAATATTCCCTAAAATTAATTCCCTAATATATTAGAATTTGAATTAGAAAAGACATTAGAGATTGATGGAAACTATGTACAAGTTGTACAAAGAATAAAAGATTTCACTACTGATAAAATTGTTTGGAAAGCACAAAGAAGTGAATCAGGATATGTAAATGCTAAGTTATGGGTTAAATCTAAAGGTAATTTTTATATAATCAAAGACTCAACAATATTAGAAGATATTTATAATAGAACGATATTAAGAAAAGAAAAGTTAGAAAGAATATTAAAATGTTAGAATTAACATGACTAAAAATAAATTCGACAGAGAAACAAAAATAGCATCTAATGTTTGTCATATAGAAAATCAAGAGTGTTTCGTACATAGAAAGGATTATAAAAATTAAATTAGAAAGATTATGATAGGATTTATAAAGAGGTTATTTAGTAAAGAGGTCACAGATGAATTAATATTTACGAAATTGGGTAAGCGTTCCTATATACGTAATGGTGTTGGTTATGGTTTTGTATCTGATGATTATTTATATGACAATGTATTTATTGAAGTTGGATTTGGTAGGGTAAGAAGTGGACGTGGAGATTGGGGTGGAGGATTTGAGTACACTACGGATTCGCCATTGAAAGTTGTATTAGATAAGAATTTAATTATACAGAAGGTAACGACACATTCATTTTACAATAGTAGGAGTTCACAAGAGACTGAGAAGTTAGCTAAGAAGTTGAAAGATGGTTTGGTTGTAGGTGAGGAGTTCAAGTTTGAGAATGCTGAGTTTAAGGTTGCAGTTAAGAGTATATTAGAATATTTACCTTGTAAGAATCATATTGGTTGGGACGTATTTGATAGTCCACATATGTTAGCTTATTTTACAAAGCCTGAAGATAGAGATCATTATTATGGATTAGAAGATCCAAAGAGTATTAAATAGAAGTACAAAAGCCAACTAAAATTCATAGTTGGCTTTTTTATTAAGATAATATGTTGTTTGATTATTTTTAGATTTGGCTTTTGAATCCAATGTTGAATACGGAATATTTAATTTTTTAGATGCTGACATCACACTTTCATAAATCATACCATCTATACATATTTGTTTTTTATTAGATGATTTTTTAAGATTTTCTTTATGTTTTTCTGTTAATGTTCTATCTTTAAGTGCTTTTGATATTTTATCTTTTGTTTCTTGTGAAACTTCTACACCATACCTTGGATTATTTTCACCACTATTACATTTTCTCAATTTTTCTATAGTTTCTTCAGTTGGTACACAACCATCACCACCGAGAGTACCATTTGTTAAATTATCATATTGTGATATCCAGAATATTTCTCTTTCTTCCCACTTATCATTATCACACTCTTCTATAAGTTCAATTATTGGTTCATACCCTTCCCGAATTAATAACTTTATCCAATTAGATTTATGGTTATTGTATCTTTTACTATCCCTTATGTGTTGGTTTTTTCTAATAGATAATTCTTTATCTGTTTTACCAACATATCTTATTTCATTAGTTATAGGATCAATCAACTTATATATGTAACTCATAGTTCAATTAGTTTTATATTTATATATAAAACCCCAAGGAGTCTACTCTCCCGATGTTGGTATATCATCCGCCCTTTTGTATAATACAAATATACGGACAAATCTTGAAAATAAAAAATTATATCCTAATTATTTTATCTATCTGTTGTTGTTAAGTTCTTAATATAATTTTCTGTGTATTTGTCCATATCTCTATCTGTTGAGGTTAGATTGTGAATATAATCTTCATTCATTTCAAGATACTTTTCAGTTAGTTCAAAAGTTTGGGCATAACTTTTACCTGCATTTTTTGTTATATTACTACTTTATCCTCATAAAAACTATACTTAAAGTAGTGATATAATTTTAAAAAGTAATTTAATTCCTTGATAATTAGATAGTTATTATTTTAATTTAAATAGTTACTACAATTAATTTACTTAAATGCTGCTGAATATTATTCATTATATCCTGTATGAATTATTCTATTATTTTCTTCTCTTAACTAAAAGATCAAACAAGTCTCTCAATTGTTCTTCAGTTAAAAGATACGAAGTTTTATTAAGTGAAGTGAATTTATTATCTTTCCAAGGTAATTCTAATGTAATATACTTAGAATATGATTTTTTTAATAGACAAAGAAACTTATCATTTTCATCATAGAATCTAATACAACTATTCCATTCTGTTTGAGTGATGTTATCAAAGTCTTGACCTTTTACAAGATTATTTTTAACATAAGAAGTATTGATAATTGATTTGAACTTTTTTAGTTCTTTTTCTCTTTCGTTTTTATATTTCTTTTCTTGGTTATTGAAATATGTTTCAATTCTTTCACATTCAGCTACGATAGTTTCAAGAAGTTCTTTTGCTTCTACTTTTTTTATGTAGTAATATTGAAGAGGTGAAAAATCTGAATCGAAAGTCACTTCAAGTCTTTCACCTCTTAAAAATGATTTTGTTTTTTTAATGGTGAGATTAATACTTGATCCTTTGAAGTATAGATTCAAACATTCATATTTATTATACTTTTCTATGATTTCATTATAATTTATACAATCATCATATTCATAATAAAAAATTAATATATAACACTATGAAATATCTAAAGAAATAATTTGGAATATGTAGGAATATGAATTTTATAAATTCGTTTTATAAAGATAGACATAAAGACTGAAAATAAAAAATTAATATATAACACTATGAAATATCTAAAGAAATACGAAGAACATAACTACAATAATAAATTAAATGAGATATTAGAACTTATTAAGGATCAACCTATTATAAATGATTTAAGAAAATGTAAGGCAGAGTATAGTAAGTGGAAGAATGGAATGGAGTATGAGAATCTTAATTTATTACCACAACATACTATGTTAAGTGGAAAGGATTATAAGGATTATAAGGTTATTAATCATAGGTTGAGGTATGGTCCTAAGGATACTATAAGACAGATACATGATTATGTTGGTAAGGAGTTTGAGGAAGTTCATAATTGGAATCCAAGAATGGATGCTATCTTTATACATAATGGTAATTTAGTTATAGAGGAAGAGCCGATGTATTCGAGATTTGATCAGAATGGTTTAATCTTTCCAATAGGAGATTATAAGTTAATATGGAATCAGCAGGTTCATGGTTTATGGGATTATTTATATCAGAGTTATAGAATATTTCGTTTGAGTAATTGGGACGAGATGTGGATGCCGTTCCCTACTTTGAATCCAGATGGATCTGTTCCTGATCAGACACCAAAGGAAAACAATCATTTTTATACTGAATTGGATGAAATGGCTAAGGAAGATAGGAAGAAACAAGTAAAGGAAATGTATGATGATTTAAGTAATTATGTAAGGAGTTGTGAGGTTGGAAATTTATGTGAGTGGTTTAGATATGATGTTGAGGGAATGATGAAGGCTGAGAAATATGTTGTTATAGATATGAGATATGAGAATGACATACAAAAATATATTTGGGGATAGATAAATGGGTAACATAGCATATAGAGTAAACGGAAGACAATATAATATTCAGGGTAATACATATAGTGTACCTCAACCAACTTATATAGAAGTTGTTGATTATCTTATTGGTGCAAGTCCAATATCATTATTAGTTTTTGATGGAAGTAGTGCGATGACATCATACACAACATCTAATTCAGAATTACCACATGCTAGTATATTTGATATTGAACCATACACTACTAATGAAGAATTTTTAATAGCAACAAGAGTTGGTGGCTTTGCAATTTTCAATGGTACAAGTGCAATGACATCATATAGTGTTGGTAATGATGATGTTAGAGCCATCGTACCTTATGATGGAAATTATTTAATTGGCACTACTGATGGATTGGGAGTGTTTGATGGTTCGAGTATAACTACAACATATACGACAGCTAATTCTGAATTACCGCATAATAGTATACAAGATTTATGTTTATATGGTAATAATGAATGTTTAATTGCTACCCCACTAGGATTAACAATATTTAATGGTACAAGTGCTATGACAACATATAATGATTTTAACACTAATATGCCACATGATAATATTAAAACTATATCAAAATATGGTGATGATTATTTAATTGGATTTAATGGTTATAATCATACGGGTGGTATAGCAATCTTTGATGGTACAAGTGCTTTAACTTTATTTAATAGTGGTAATTCTACATTACCATCAAACGAATCATTAAACGAAATAGACCAATATATTGATGGTAAATATTTTATTGGGACTGTTGTTGATGGTATTGGTATATTTGATGGTACAAGTGCTATGACTTTTTACAATACATCTAATTCGGAGTTACCAAGTAATGATATTAGATCGTTTGAGCCATATGGATCAGATGGTGAATTTTTGGTTGGAACTGGTAATGGTGGATTAGTTATATTTAATGGAACAACTGGAATGACAATATTTGATAATACTAATTCAGATATACCTAAAGGTAAATCTGTAGTAGTGATTGAAACAATACAAAAACGAACAAGATATATAAGACAAGATGCTGGGACTTGGTCTCTTGGAAATTCATATGTTATTGACGATTATATTGTAAATGATTATTTTATTTAAAGTTCTTTTAATCAAGTATAATACATAGTTCTTTAAATTTTATACACACAAAAATAAATATATTATATAAACCAATAAATAAAACAAATAAATCAATAGGTAGACTTAAAGAAATCTTTAAGGAAAAATCTTTTTTTTTGTTTTTTGCATTTAATATATAAATTAAGAAAAAAAATAGATAAAAAAAAATGGCAAAAAGATGGAAATTTATTAGAGCTTGTTTAACAAGTATAGATTATACTGAATTTAATTCAGTTGATATTATAAGTATTAATAATGATTTTGATATGACTTTTTTAGATTTATCAGATGAAGAAATAAAAACTGCAATATTTGATGCTGGGACTTGGTCTCTTGGAAATTCATATGTTATTGACGATTATATTGTAAATGATTATTTTATTTAAAGTTCTTTTAATCAAGTATAATACATAGTTCTTTAAATTTTATACACACAAAAATAAATATATTATATAAATAATAAAATAAAAATAAATTAAAAATATGGCATTAATAACAAGACAAGCAAAAGGTAGTAAACTAACCATTGAAGAAATGGATGGTAACTTGCAACATTTAGATTCACAAGCAACTAAATGGGAAAACGAAACAATTACAACACCTGCAACTAAAGCAGCAATTGCATTAGAACTCGGAGAACCACCAACAGATGGCGTTGTTATAACTATAGGCGACATTTCATATGAATTTGATACAGATGGCAAATGGGATCCTTCTAACTATATAGTCGACTTAACACAAGAGAAGTGGGCTTTCGATTTAATTAATTATAATAACACTAATAATGTTGCTCAAGTAATGCCAAATGATATATTGGTAATTGTTGCTAATGAAGCAGGCGCAGCTGGTAACAACATTTTTGTTTCTATATCAGGAATTAAACATACATACCACGAATATGATGCAGAAACCAACACAATAGGCGCAGAACTTCCCGGCGTACAAGGTGATACTACACTAAGAGGTGGATCTGATGAAACCGCATCAGAAATCTATATCAAACCAAAAAATAATAAAAAGATTGATGCATCTATAATTGAAAACTTACCACTTGCAGGTGGAATAAGTGTAAAAACGTATGCAGAACTTATAGCATTAAGAGATGCTTCTGAACTTATTGTAGGACAAAAATATTTAATATCAGACTTTGCACAGTCATATAATATTCTTGATATTGCTCCATCACCGATAATCGAAGAGCAGACAGGGGTATTAGAACCTATTATTGTTACAGCTATATCTACATCTAAATTTGATAAGGTTGCAATTTCAACACTATATCCAAAAGATATTATTCATTATTCTTTTGATTTATTAGATAATAGAGATATTGGTTTTGGAGATGGAGCAGGAAATCCAACTGCTAATTTTAAAGGGCAAATTTTTTATCGTGAAGATACTATCCAAAATGTTGAAACACATTATGACTTCCGTAATGTAAAATTTAGACGTTGGGCTGTTGATGCGGTTAAATGGACTGATATAGGATTTACTGATAAAGATGTTATTAAATCATATAGAGATGGTAAAATATATAAATGTATTGTTACTCATTCAGCAACTGGTATAGACCCTTCGTCAGATGCAGTTAATTGGATTTTATGGTTAGACATTACAGCAGATGCTTTTGTTAGTTGGTCTTCTGATAAAACTTTGTTCAACATTGGAGATATTACTACTGATAACCTTATTATAAACAATGTAACAGCAGGAGTTGATTATAATGATTTCTATACTTTTGGGGATTACTACAAATGGGTTAAAGATGTTGAAATTGGTGGAATAAATTTAGAACTTATGATAGGTGAGTTTGGTTTTGCATCAATATTAATGTCTCAAAAAGTTTTTAAAACTACTGATAATCCATTTACTTGTTTCTCAATGACATTTGGAAATAATAATTTACCAATGACATTTGGAAATAGTAATTATTTACTGACATTTGGAGATAATAATTTTTCAATGTTATTTGGAAATGGTAATTATGAAATGACATTTGGAAATTATAATCATTCAATGACATTTGGAAATGATAATCGTTCAATAACATTTGGAAATGGTAATTATGAAATGACATTTGGAAATAATAATTATTCAATGACATTTGGAGATGAGAATTATGAAATGACATTTGGATATGATAATCGTTCAATGACATTTGGAAATAATAATAATTCAATGACATTTGGAAATTATAATCATTCAATGACATTTGGAAATTATAATCATTCAATGACATTTGGATATGATAATCGTTCAATAACATTTGGAAATGGTAATTATGAAATGACATTTGGAAATTATAATCATTCAATGACATTTGGAGATTATACAAATACCGCAAAAGAGTTTTCAATATTATTTGGAAATTATAATATTATGTGTGTATTTGAACATAGATGTTTTACAGGATTAGCAGCAGATTTAGACCTATCCGCAGCAACTCATATTAGAGGCAAATACAATACTACCATTTACCAAGATGCTGTGGATGGTGTTAAATTGTCATATATGACAGGTGGAGTATTAACAATTGCAGATGTAACAGATTAAAAATAAAATAAATAAACAAGAAATATGGCACAATTAAATTTGAATG
>Ga0265293_10010639_pt1 | contig 12793 bp, 11 predicted proteins | sample Munlanlewell138R_FD_192505 | JGI IMG/M metagenome (GOLD analysis project Ga0265293, IMG submission 192505) | Leachate microbial communities from a municipal landfill in Southern Ontario, Canada - Leachate well 138R | ecosystem: Engineered > Solid waste > Landfill > Unclassified | place: Canada... | reverse complement strand
TGACAAGTTCATCGGGTTCTCCAAGAACAGCGTTCATCCCGTGACGGGCGAACAAATTAGCCGATTGTTCACGGGCGATAAGCAGGAGATTAACGGGGAAACATTCGGGTGGCATCCCGAGAACGGACAGGACGCGTATATTCAGCGACGGATGGGGGCCATCTTTGCCGATACCATGCGGAGGATTTTCCCGGTCGCTCGTGATGCAACCGGCAAACCGCGGTTCCATCCCGTTGCAAATTAAAAGATAAAAATTATTAACGGTATTGCAATGCGAATAAAAGAGATCATTCAAACCATCGAACAACTCGCTCCCATTCCACTGCAAGAGGAGTACGACAATAGCGGCGTGCAAGTGGGCGATATAAACAGGGAGGTCACGGGCGCGTTGCTGGCCATCGACGTGACCGAGAACGTGATCGAGGAAGCGCTTTCCCTGGGATGTAACCTCATCGTGTCTCACCATCCGCTCGCGTTTCGCGCGTTTAAATCGCTCACCGGTAAGAACTACGTGGAGCGGTGCATGATGCAAGCCATCAAGCACGATATCGCCATTTACGCGGCGCATACCAACCTTGATAACGCGTGGAACGGGGTCAACTTCAAGCTGGCGGAGATGCTGGAACTACAGAACGTGAAGATTCTTCAGCCGAAGGGAGGGACCCTGCTCAAGTTTGTTACCACTGCCCCCGTGCAGCATGCCGAGAGCGTCCGTAACGCCCTGTTCAACGCGGGGGCCGGGCATATCGGAAATTATGACAGCTGCAGCTATAACCTCACGGGAGAGGGGACGTTTCGCGCCAAAGAGGGAGCCAACCCGCACGTGGGCGAAGTGGACGCCCTCCATTATGAAGAGGAGGTTCGGATAGAGACCGTTATCCCGGTCATGAAGAAGGAAGAGGTGTTGCGGGCACTCTTGGCCGTACACCCGTACGAGGAGCCGGTGTTCGACCTGTATCCTATCGCGAACGAGTGGCCCCGGAGCGGGAGCGGTATCGCGGGCGTGTTGCCCGAGCCGATGCCGGAGCAAGAGTTTCTTTACCTTCTCAAGGATTTGTTTAACCTGCCCACCATCCAGCATTCCAGGATCCGGGGAAGAGAAATCCGCGACGTGGCACTCTGCGGGGGGAGCGGAGCGTTCTTGATCCCGAAGGCCATAGGCTACGGTGCCGACGCGTTCGTGACGGGTGAAGCCAAGTACAACGACTTTCTCGACGTGGAAGACCGGTTATTGCTCGCGGTAGTAGGGCATTACGAATCAGAAATTTGCACGAAAGAGATCTTTTTCGATATTATTTCGAGAAAATTTCCTACCTTTGCCCTGCATAAATCGGCGTTCGACTCGAACCCGGTAAAGTACCTGTAACAAAAGCGGTCTGACTTGTTCCCGCGGTTATGGAAAATGTGGTAGTGAAACGGTTAGCAAATCGTTGCATTACTGCATTTTTTATTAATCGGCCACGGGAAGAGCAAGAAAGGTGCCCGCGTCAATAGGGTGAGAATTTTAATTTAACAAACATACAAGATTATGGCAACAAGAAAAAAAAGTGCCGAGCAAGAAGTTTCGGTAGAAGGAAAGCTGAAATCGCTTTTTAAACTCCAGTCGTATTTATCGGAAATCGACCGGATCAAGACACTGCGGGGCGAACTGCCTCTCGAGGTAGCCGACTTGGATGACGAGATCGCCGGCTTGGGCACGCGTATCAACAATTTCGAGCTCGAACTGAAAGAGTTGGACGACAACACCAAGCTTCAAAAAGGAAAGATCGAGACCAGTAAATCGAGAATCGAAAAGTATAACACGCAATTAGAAAACGTGCGTAACAGCAAGGAGTACGACCACCTCTCCAAAGAGATCGAATTCGAAACGCTGGAAATCGAGCTCTCCGAAAAGCATATTCGCGAGTACGGGCAGCAAATCATCTCCATCAAGGAGCAAATCGAAGCGGCCCAAGAGCTGCTAAAGGACAAGGGTGCCGATTTGGAACACAAGAAGAAAGAACTGGATGATATCGTTTCGGAGACCAAAGCACAAGAAGAGAAAATACGGGAAAAAGCCAAAAAGACCGAGACTACCATCGAACCTCGACTGTTGGCGGCTTTCAAGCGCATCCGCAAAAACGCGCGGAACGGCTTGGGCGTGGTTCCTATCCAGCGTGGTGCTTGCGGAGGATGCTTTAACAAGATCCCGCCCCAGAAGCAGATGGATATCAAGCTTGGGAAAAAAATTATCGTGTGCGAGTACTGCGGGCGGGTTATGATTGATCCGGAGATGGCAGGCATCCAAGAAAAATAACCGGCTAAGAAAATCAAAAGCTTAAAAAGAAAAGCGATTTGAATTAGTGATTTTTTTCTTCATTTATCGGTCAGAATTTCTTTTTTTGAAGGGAAAAGATGTATCTTTGCGTGAAATAGGATTTCTCCCTGTTTTCACAGCTTATTCAATCCTTTAAGTCATTGTTTATTAATCGAGAAATTTACAGGCAAGGTTATTTATAAAAGAGTATATGGCTAATCGAATTAAAATTAAGAAAGGCTTACAAATCCCGTTGCTTGGCGAATCGGACCAGACCCGGCGGGGTGCGGTAACGAGCAAATTTGTGAGGATTTGCCCGGAGGATTACCCCGGCGTGGCTCCCAAATTAGCCGTCAGGGTGGACGACACAGTGAAAGCCGGTTCTCCTTTGTTTTACGAGAAGAACCATCCCGAGATGGTGTTCGTTTCACCCGTGAGCGGGGTGGTGACCCGCGTAGAAAGAGGCGAGAAACGACGTATTCTCTATATCGAAGTCAAGGCCGATAACACGAACGAGTACGTCGACTTTGGTAAAAAGACCGTGGCTTCACTCTCCCCGGACGAGGTGAAAAAAACCATCCTCGACGCCGGAGCGTGGTTCACTATCCGGCAGCGCCCGTATGATATTGTGGCGTTACCCGATAAACAACCCCGCGATATCTTCGTAACCGGTTTCGACTCGTCCCCCTTGGCTCCTTCCTACGATTACATCTTGGAAGGGCAAGAGGCCGACTTCCAGACTGGCCTTGATGCCTTGGCAAAGCTTACCACCGGTAAGGTGTATCTTTCCGTTCATACCAAAACAACCAGCCCGGCATTGCGCCAGGCGAAAAACGTGGTGATTAATGAATTCGACGGGCCGCATCCCGCTGGCAACGCGAGCGTGCAAATCAACCACATCAAGCCGGTGAACCGGGGAGAGGTGGTGTGGGCGCTCAATGCCCTGAACGTGGCCCTTATCGGGCGCGTGTTCAACAAAGGGGTGGCCGACCTGACACGAACCGTGGTCCTCGCCGGATCGGAAGTGAAACAGAAAGGATACTACACGATGTTGATCGGTACCCAGCTCTCGTCGCTCTTCGACCAAAACGTGACCGAAGGAATATCGCTACGCTACATCAGCGGCAACCCCCTCACCGGGAGGAAGATCGAAAAAGATGGCGTGCTCCGGGCCTACGACGCGCAAGTGACGGTTATCCCCGAAGGGGACGAGGTACACGAGGCGTTCGGGTGGGCTTCTTTTTCGCCCGAAAGGTACAGTGCCGGAAGCACCTACCTGAACCTGAAGAAAAAATACCGCCTCGACGCCAGGGTGCTGGGAGGGCCGCGGGCCATCATCGTCTCCAACGAGTACGACAAGGTGTTCCCGATGGATATCTACCCCGAGCAACTGATCAAGTCGACGCTCGCCTTCAACATCGACAGGATGGAACAACTGGGTATCTATGAAGTGGCTCCCGAGGACTTCGCGCTATGCGAGTTCGTGGATACCTCGAAGCTGGAATTGCAATTGATTATCCGTAGAGGACTCGACCTGCTCCGCAAGGAGATGGAATAAGCGAGGCTGCCGCCTTTACAAAGAGTAATAACATATAAATAATAGAACTTTGAAAGCGTTAAGAAATTACCTGGATAAGATAAAACCGAATTTTGAAAAAGGTGGGAAGCTCCACTGGCTCTACTCCACGTACGACGCGTTTGAGACGTTTCTCTTCGTACCCAATACCACCTCAAAATCGGGCGTGCATATTCACGACGCGCGCGACTCCAAACGAACGATGATCATCGTGGTTATCGCGCTCCTGCCGGCGTTGCTGGTGGGAATGTATAACGTGGGGTTGCAGCACTACCTGTCTATCGGGCAGGCCGGCGTGGCAAGCCTTCTTGACATGTTCCTCTTTGGCCTCTTGGCCATGCTCCCCCAGCTCGTGGTCTCTTACGCGGTGGGACTGGGCATCGAGTTTGCCTTCGCGCAAGCCCGAAAAGAGGAAGTGGCGGAAGGATTCCTCGTGTCGGGGATATTGATCCCCATGATTCTCCCGGTGGATACTCCCTTGTGGATGATCGCGGTGGCCACGGCCTTCTCCGTGATCTTCGCGAAAGAAGTGTTCGGGGGAACCGGTTACAACGTGTTTAACGTGGCGTTGATCACGCGGGCCTTCCTGTTTTTCTCGTACCCCTCCAAGATGTCGGGCGACCAAGTATGGGTGCGCACCTCCGATACTTTCGGGTTGGGCGGGGGAAACGTGATTGATGGATACTCCGGGGCTACTCCCCTTGGACAAATAGCCACCACCGAGGCATCCAGCTTCGGCGAGTTTGCGTTCCATGGCGTCACCGGGCAATCCCTTTCCCTCAGCGATATGTTTTTCGGCTTTATCCCCGGATCGATGGGCGAGGTTTCTACTTTTGCCATACTTTTGGGCGCGATCATGCTGATCATGACCGGCGTGGGCAGTTGGAAGACCATGCTTTCTGTCTTTCTCGGGGGAGCGGTAGCCGTGCTTATCGTTAACCTTTTCGCGCAGAACGCCCTGATGGGCATGCCGGTGCATTACCACTTCCTATTGGGAGGATTTGCTTTTGGGGCCGTGTTTATGGCTACCGACCCGGTGACCGCTGCCAGAACGGAGAAGGGGAAATGGATCTACGGCTTCTTTATCGGCTTGCTCGCGGTAGCTATCCGCGTGTTTAACCCCGGCTATCCCGAAGGAATGATGCTTGCTATCCTGTTTATGAACGCGTTCGCGCCGCTCATCGATTTCTACGTGGTAGAAGCCAATATCAAACGCCGACTGAAGCGTGTGGCCGCGGTAAAAACAGCTAACGATCAATAAATGAGAAGAATTATGAACAGAGAAAGTAGTGCATACACCATAATATACTCGGTAGTGATGGTGGTCATCGTGGCCTTAGGTTTGGCTTTCACGCACCAAGTGCTTATCGACAGACAAACCGCTAACGAGAATATTGACAAAATGCAGCAGATATTGCGGTCGTTGAATATTAACGCTTCCACCAGCGAAGCGCAGGAAAGATATGCCGAATTGATACAAGATGCCTACCTGATCGACAGCGAAGGTAGGAAGGTAGAGGGGACAGAGGGCACCACGCCCGATGACCTCGCTTTCTCCACCGAGCTGGAAGATCCGGCTGCTGCGGGGATACCGGTGTATGAAGCGGAAGTAGACGGTTCCGTCAAGTACGTGATCCCGATGAGCGGGACCGGGCTATGGGGAAGCATCTGGGGATACTTGGCTGTCGAGTCGGATGGAAGCGCTATTTACGGGGCCGAGTTCGACCACGCGGGCGAGACGCCCGGACTGGGCGCCGAGATTGCTGACACACCCTTCAAGAGCCGGTTTCAAGGCAAAGAACTCTTCCGGGATGGACAGTTTCGCTCCATCGCGGTGGTTAAACCGGGCAGGTCGGTGGCCAACCGCGACTACGTGGACGGTATTTCCGGGGGCACCATTACCAGCCAGGGAGTGGATAACATGTTGTTGCAGAGCGTGGGAAAGTATCGGAATTTTTTAGAGAACCTGAATGCTGCCAACCGGTGACAGCTGATTTAAAATAGTAAGAAGATGGCTTTATTATCAAGTAAGACCAAGGCGGTGCTGTTAGGACCGCTTAATAAAAATAACCCGGTGATCGTGCAAGTGCTGGGTATCTGTTCGGCACTGGCGGTGACCTCAAAGCTTGAACCCTCGCTGGTGATGGCTATCGCGGTGGTTCTGGTGACCGCGTTTGCTAACGTGATTATATCGCTTTTACGGAAAAGCATTCCCAACCGCATCCGTATCATCGTGCAACTGGTGGTGGTGGCGGCATTGGTTACCATCGTCAGCGAAGTTTTAAAGGCTTTCGCGTACGATGTGAACAAACAGCTTTCGGTGTTCGTGGGGCTTATCGTGACTAACTGTATCCTGATGGGACGCCTCGAGGCTTTCGCCTTGGGAAATGGACCTTGGCCTTCCTTCCTCGACGGGATCGGCAATGGGTTAGGGTATGGATGGATTCTGGTTGTAGTTGGCTTTTTCCGTGAACTGCTGGGCTCCGGAACGTTGATGGATATTCAAGTGGTTCCCGAGGCATTCTACAACGCGGGATATGAGAATAACGGGCTCATGATGCTCGCCCCCATGGCTATCCTGCTGGTGGCATGCATCATTTGGGTACATCGATCGCGCAATAAAGAATTACAAGAAGAAACCAATTAAAATTAAAATAGAACAGATATATGGAAGCAATTAGTCTGATTGTCCGATCGATATTTGTCGATAACATGATTTTCGCGTACTTCTTGGGAATGTGCTCCTTCCTGGCAGTGTCGAAAAACGTGAAGACAGCACTGGGATTAGGTATAGCCGTTACTTTTGTATTGGTAATTACCCTTCCGCTAAACTACCTGCTTGAGAATTACGTGTTGAAGGCGGGCGCGCTTGCCTGGTTGGGCGATGAGTACACGACCATGGACCTGAGTGTCTTCAGCCTGCTTATCTTTATTGCCGTCATTGCTTCGTTTGTCCAGTTGGTAGAGATGATCATCGAGCGGTTTAGCCCTTCACTTTATGCTTCGCTGGGAATTTTCCTTCCCCTCATCGCGGTGAACTGCGCCATCCTGGGTGGGTCGCTGTTCATGCAGCAACGTGAGTTCGCGAACGTGGGATTGGCCACGGCGTACGGCTTTGGCTCGGGAATCGGGTGGCTACTGGCTATCGTGGGGATGGCCGCCATTCGTGAGAAGCTGGAGTATTCCAACGTTCCCAAACCCTTGAAAGGGCTGGGCATCACCTTTATCATCACCGCGCTGATGGCCATCGGTTTCATGAGTTTTGCCGGAATCGACATTTAATCAAAGCAGACAAAAACAAATTAGCTATTAAAATATGAGTGTATTATTGAACGCGGGCGGATTAACAATTCTGACAAGTGTCATCGTGTTCCTGGTAATCATCTTGATTCTTGTCGTGATCATCCTTGTCGCCAAGGCCAAGCTGATGCCGTCGGGCAACGTGAAAGTCACCATCAATAAGGAAAAAGAGCTAAGTGTACCCATGGGGGGCACGCTGCTTAACACGTTGCAAGCAAATGAGATTTTTCTTTCTTCGGCGTGCGGGGGCGGAGGTACTTGTGGAGAGTGCCGTTGCCGTGTTACCGAAGGGGGAGGGGAAATCCTTCCAACCGAAAAAGGGCATTTCACCCGGAAAGAGCAGCTAAATGATTGGCGATTGAGCTGCCAAGTAAAAGTGAAAGACAACATGTCTATCGTTATCCCCGAATCGGTATTCGGTATCAAGGAGTGGGAGTGCGAAGTGGTGTCTAACCGCAACGTGGCGTCGTTCATTAAAGAGTTCGTGGTGAAGCTCCCCGAGGGAGAAAAACTCAACTTCGAGCCGGGAGCCTATTGCCAGATTCGCGTTCCCAAGTTTAACGCCATCAAGTTCTCCGATTTCGATATCGACGAGAAGTACAAACCGGAATGGGACAAGTTCAAGATGTGGGACCTGGTGTGCAAGAACGACGAAGACACCGTGCGGGCGTACTCCATGGCTAACTTCCCCGCGGAGGGAAATATTATCACGCTCAACGTGCGGGTAGCAACGCCGCCGTTCGATAAGGCTAAAGGAACGTGGATGAACGTGAATCCCGGGATTGTCTCTTCGTATATCTTCAACCTGAAGCCGGGCGATAAGGTGATGATGTCCGGACCGTTCGGGGAATTCCACCCAATTCTCGATAGCGAGCGAGAGATGCTCTGGATCGGGGGGGGGGCCGGTATGGCGCCGCTGCGTTCGCAAATCATGCACCTCACCGAGACGTTGAAGATCACCGACCGGAAGATGTCCTACTTCTACGGGGCAAGGGCATTGATCGAGGCTTTCTATTTGGAAGATTTTTACCGCTTGGAGAAGGAGTTCCCCAACTTCTCGTTCCACTTGGCGCTCGACCGCCCCGATCCCAAAGCGGACGAGGCCGGGGTGAAGTACACGCCGGGATTCGTACACCAAGTGATCTACGACACCTACCTCAAAGACCACGACGCGCCCGAAGATATCGAGTACTACATGTGCGGTCCCGGTCCGATGGCCAATGCCGCCCAACGCATGCTCGACAGCTTGGGAGTGCCTCCCGAAATGATTATGTTCGACGACTTCGGGTAACACCTTGTTGCATGCGGGTTCAAACCGAACCTCACGTGTGAACCATATACACGGCATCTCCTTTAACGGGGGTGCCGTTTTTCGTTTGCCGTGCATCGCCCCGTTTGCCGTGCATCACCCCGTGTGTCGTGTCCGTCAACCCCCTCAGCGGGTGGTTGGCTTTTAGCGGGCGGGGTGTCGAGGCCGGCCTATTCGTGGACGCGATCGACCGCTAACGAAATATCGTCCTCCACCTCCAGCATCGCGTTGATAAGGATAACCCGCTCATATTCCCCGAGGGAGTCGCGGTGTATATCCTTTGGTTGGATAATACCCCTTTGCAAAAGTTTTCGACGTTTCGTGCCGTTCAGCAGGGGGCGGGCCGGGGTGAATAGTTTGCCCTCTTGAGTAAGCACCACGTTGCTGTACGAAGTATCCGTGATGAACCCGTCGCGGGTAATGAGGATCTCGTCGCATTCTCCTTTTTGTTGGAGAAGGGCCTCGAGCGCCTGACGGTCGGCATATTTAAACCGGTAATCAGGGAAGGCTTCCATCAGTTTTAATGATTTTACTCTCTTGGGTTGATAGCGTTCAAACGTGATCTCCTCTATTGTTTCGTGGTATAGAACACGGCATTTCACTTTTCCTTCACGAAGATCAGGGGGCAACAACCGTCCCAATTCCCGGACAAATCTCCCCGGAGCCGTAAAACCAAAGTGGGTGGCTGTTTGCAGTACGCGCTCTTCGTGTGCAAGCGCGTTGCCTATTATGCCGTCTAGTATGCAAATGGTTTCTAGAAACATCTTCTACATGATTTAATTGGTTGTATCCCGGTAAGCCAGCTGTAGGGGGGGCAACGGTTGGGATACTTTTCTCGTTTCATGTGCCAGTAAGTATCCGGTGATCACGGGGAGAGCCGGAGCACGGTACTTATAAAGCAGGGAAGGGGAGGTACACCTTTTGTATGGCTTCCTCGTACTCCTTCCGGCAGGTGCTGCGCGCGGTGATGCCGCCGCCACTTCTGAAAAAGAGTCCCGGGCCGTCTTGCTCGATGAACCGGATCAACACGAACGACTCCAGCCGTTGCCCGTCGAAATAACCCGCTACCCCGGTATAGAAACCACGGGGAATTTGTTCGGCTTCCCGTATGATCCGTAGCGTGGCCTCCTTGGGGGCTCCCGATACCGAACCGGCCGGCAGCAACTCGAAAAAGAGCGTGCCCAATTGATCGCGCCACGCTTCCGGCAGGGAACCCGTTATCTCGGAACTGACCTGTAATAAAGGATCCTTGTGAGTTTGTAACTCTTCCAGGTACCGGAAACGCTTCACTTGCACGTCGGTCGCCACACGGCTCAAGTCGTTACGCAGCAAGTCCACGATCGTGTTGTGCTCTGCCGCCTCTTTCTCGTCGGCCAGTATAGTTTCCCGTGCATGGGGCAGCCGCGCGTTGATGGTTCCTTTCATGGGGTAGGTGTGAATGACCCCCTTGTCAAGCCGCACGAAACACTCCGGTGAGAAGCAAACCCACTCCCCCGGCAAGTAAAGCTTGTACGGCGCGCTGCTGTGGTGAAATATCTCCTCAAGCGATAAGTTGCTACGCAGCGGAGTGCGAATGGTGAGGTTGATCAAGTAGGAGTCCCCCCTCCTGAGTCCGTTCATCACCGTCCGAAACCGTTTTTTGTAGGCAGAGTACCCTTCCGGCAACGGCTCGAACACATAAGTAGTCGGGGCAGGCCAAACTTGCCGGAGTAGGGGGGCGGGTTGATGACGGGAGGAAGTAGTGGGCAGGGAAAGTGCGACGTGCTCCTGCTGTTTAGGAACGGGCACGTTGGAAGCACCCCCGATATCAAATAGCACCTCATGTTGAGAAAACGGATCGGGAATGAAAAAACCTTCCGTTTCTTCAAAATCGATCCCGAAGAGAAACGGTTTCCTTTGCCGTCCCGCTTCATTCATACCCTGTAGTACCTTGTCGCTGCTTGAAAACATGCTGCAAATATAAACAAATTCCCTATTGGTGGAGGTGATCAGGCGCGATACTGTTTCGTTGGCCGCGGTAAAACCGTGAAACATTTTTATCGATGAGAGCAGCTGCGTCAAGAAACGGATTCTTGTAAAGACATGAATACGCGTGAAAATGGGAAAAATCGCTCTTTTTCTTTCAAATCGAAGTAAATGGGCGCTGATAATTGTCAAATTCGAGTTTTTTTAAAGAAAATGAAGGAAATATTTTGCAGATACAAAATTTCGTGCTTACTTTGCAACCGTTCCGTTAAACATTAGGTTATAAAATATGTACCACAGTGTCGATATTCTAGTCATTTCTATTCTACTTCTGGATAAATTCGGAGGGTGAGATTGGAATATCGTTACGTGCACAAACGAAAAATAAAGGATAACCTTTCTCACCCGGTGGGAAAGGTTATCTGTTTTTAATATAGGACAGTAAAAAAATAGGGTTACAACATGGAGCGTATTTATGTATTTGATACAACGTTGCGGGATGGGGAGCAGGTGCCCGGTTGCCAGCTGAACACGATCGAGAAAATCCAGATCGCGCAGGCTCTCGAGTTGCTGGGGGTAGACGTGATCGAGGCCGGGTTTCCCGTATCGAGCCCGGGCGACTTCCAGTCGGTAGTGGAAATTTCAAAGGCGGTCACTTGGCCTACCATCTGCGCGCTAACGAGGGCAGTGGAGAAAGACATCGAAGTAGCGGCCGAGTCACTTAAATATGCCAAGCGCAAGCGCATTCATACCGGGATTGGCACCTCCGATTTCCATATCAAGCATAAGTTTAACACTAACCGCGAAGAGATTATAACGCGCGCGGTGAAAGCGGTGAAATACGCCCGCCGCTTCGTGGACGACGTGGAGTTTTATGCCGAAGATGCCGGCCGTACCGATAACGAGTACCTGGCACGCGTGGTACAGGCGGTGATTGATGCCGGAGCCACGGTGGTGAATATTCCGGATACTACCGGGTATTGCTTCCCCGACGAGTACGGGGCAAAGATCAAGTACCTGGTGGATAACGTGGATCTGAAAAACGCGATCCTCTCCACCCATTGCCACCAAGACTTGGGCATGGCCACCGCGAACACCATCTCCGGCGTGCTTAACGGCGCGCGGCAGGTAGAGGTGACCCTTAACGGCATCGGCGAACGGGCCGGAAATACTTCGCTCGAAGAGGTGGTCATGGCGTTCAAAAGCCACAAAGACCGCGGGTTCGACACCAATATCAATACACAGCATATCTACTCCACCAGCCGAATGGTATCGAGCCTCATGAACATGCCGGTACAACCCAACAAGGCCATCGTGGGAAGAAATGCCTTCGCGCACTCTTCAGGGATTCACCAAGACGGGGTGCTCAAGAACGTGGCGACCTACGAGATCATCGACCCCAAGGACGTGGGGATCGACGACAACGCGATCGTGCTTACCGCCCGCAGCGGGCGCGCCGCGCTGAAGAATCGCTTGTCCTTGCTGGGCGTTAAACTAAACGACGATGAGCTGGATAAGGTGTACCAGAACTTCCTGGAACTGGCGGATAAGAAGAAAAATATCACCGACGACGATATCCTGATCTTGGTGGGCAAAGAGGCACGCATGACGCGAATCAAGGTAGAATACCTCCAGGTGGTATGCGGCATCGGGGTGCGAGACGTGGCCAGCATCGGGCTCAACATCGCGGGCGAGCAGTTCGAAGCCACGGCCACCGGCAACGGGCCGGTGGACGCGGCCATCCGGGCGGTAAAGAATATCATCAAGCGAAAAATAAAGATCAAGGAGTTCCTGATCCAAGCCATCGACCATGGCAGCGACGACGTGGGAAAGGTGCATATGCAGGTAGAACACAACAACATGCACTACTACGGGTTCTCGGCCAATACCGATATTGTCGCGGCATCGGTGGAGGCGTTTATTGACGCGGTAAACAAGTTCGCTGAGTAACGAATGTGCTAATGACTAATAAGACTAATAAGACTAATGTGATAATTTTTCACTTTTAATTTTTAATTAAGAAAAATGAAAACCCTTTTCGATAAAATATGGGACGCGCACGTGGTCACCACCGTGAAGGATGGTCCCACCCAGTTGTACATAGACCGGCACCTTTGCCACGAGGTAACCAGTCCCCAGGCCTTCTCGGGCCTTCGGGCAAGAGGCTTGGAAGTGTTCCGCCCCGAGCGGACTACCCTTACCGCCGACCACAATATTCCCACCATGGGGCAAGATAGCCCCATCCGCGATGCCATCTCCCGTTTCCAGGTAGACACGCTCGCGAAGAACGCGCGGGAATTTGGCCTTACCTATTACGGGTTGAATAATCCCAAGAACGGTATCGTTC
>Ga0265293_10010638_pt1 | contig 12793 bp, 14 predicted proteins | sample Munlanlewell138R_FD_192505 | JGI IMG/M metagenome (GOLD analysis project Ga0265293, IMG submission 192505) | Leachate microbial communities from a municipal landfill in Southern Ontario, Canada - Leachate well 138R | ecosystem: Engineered > Solid waste > Landfill > Unclassified | place: Canada... | reverse complement strand
TGCTTCAACGTCTCCATCTCGTCCATCTCGTCCATCTCGCGCCTCCCGGTCGCGTGGTATCTACTGCTCTCAGTATACCACACGCCTACGGGTAACCGTACGCGCGCCCGCGCTCCAGCGCGATCACCTGCTGCGCAATCACACGGCTGTCCATCACAAGCTGCACCGTGATCGGGCCGCCCGCACCCGGCACCTGCCGCCGCGTGCCCACCGCGCCGACGCCGCCCATACCATTCGGCACCCGCTCGCCCTCGCGGCTCGGTGCCCCGACCAGCCCGTCAGCCAGCCGCGACAGGTGCTTCTCCATGCTGCGCCAAAGGTCCATAGCGGCCTCCGGCATGGCGGCCACCGCACTGCTCGTTGACGGTATGTCTGCTGCTGCGGTGGCAGCGGCCTGCGCCGCCTCGGGCGCCGCCTCGGGCGCCGCATTGGCCGCAGTCTCCCGCCCCAACATCTCATTAGCCCGAGCCGACACCCGCTCGCCGCGCTTCATCTGGTTCGCCATCTCCCGGGCTTCCCTGTCGATGTCGGGCTGCACCATGTATTTCGTCCATTTCGTCTTCTCGGCTTCAGTGCCGGACGCTCGCAGGCGCGCGCTCTCCCGCTGCATCCAGCGCATTGCGGCGGCGTCCTCGGCGGTGGCGCCCCCGAGCATTGCGGCGCCACGCACACGATCATCGGCCGTGACGTTACGCCGCGCGGCCTCAAACTCCGCGCTCTGGCCGGTCGCCTTTGCATACTCACGCAGGCGCTGCGTTTTCTCCCGCACGTCCTCGCCCTTCTCTGTCATATCCTGGACGGCCTGATACGTTTTCAGGGCGGCGTAGGCCCATAGCGCCGCGGCGCCCACGGCCTTGAGCGCCGGCACGAGCTTCGCATTCATCACCGCCGCTTGCCGCCCCTGAGCTGCCGTAGCCGCATCAGTGGCAGCGGCGCCAGCCGCCTGTCGTGCGCGATACCACTCCAGCACAGTATTGACGAGCCCCATCGTCTCTCGCACCATGCCCACGGCCTTGTTCAGCCCGTACATGCCGATGGTCAGCGTGGTCACGAAGCCGGCCACCCCGACGATCACCTGCACCGCCGTCTTGTGCTCCCTGATCCATTTGCTCACGCCGCCGACAGCAACAGCGAGCTTCTCGGCATACTCCGCTGTGCCGAACATCGCCTCGCCGATGGCAACGGTGACGCCCTTCGCCGACAGCTTCAGGTCGTTGATGGCGTCATTGAACCGCTCGGCGTCGCGCGCAGCCTCCTCGCTCATGACCAGTCCAAGCGCCTCGGCACGCTGCATCAACTCGTCGATGCCCTCGCCGCCCTTCTTCAGCAGAGGCAGCAACTCCGCGCCCGACCGCCCGAACACGCGCATGGCTAATGCCGCCTGCGCAGTCGGGTCATCCATCGCCGCGATGCTCTCTGCAACATCGCGGAATATCTCCTGCCCACTGCGCATGCCGCCGCTCGCGTCCTGCACTGAGACGCCCAGCAGCGCGAACGTATCGGCCTGTTCCTTCATCCCGTGCGCAGCGTCGAATGCCGCGCGCTGCATCCGGCTCAGGCCCAGCCGCATCTGGTCGAAACCAACGCCGCTCTGCTCGGCAGCATACCGCAGCGCAGCCAGCTCCTCGACGGCCATGCCCGTCTTGTCGGCCGTCTTCGCCAACTCATCGCCGTACTGTGCCGCCGCATGCGTACACGCCGCGAACGCGCCAACAACCACGGTGCTCGCAACCAGCATCCGTGTTGCCAACGTCTCCGCAGCAGCACGCCCCGCAGCCTCGATGGCCTTCAGGTCCTTCGTCATCGAGGCCGCGGGCTTGCTCAGGCGGTCCACGGCGCTGACAATAACGTTCAGTTGGCGCTCAGCCATTCGCCTTCTCCCTGCGTCGGTCTATGCGCGCCAGGTGCTCGCACACGGCATTCAACTGGTGCAGCGGCATATCCATGATGTAGTCCACCGTCCAGCCCATCCGCTCCGCCAGCAACACTACTGCGTCTCCGGGGTCTCCGGCTCCTCGGGCTCCGCCTCCGGCACCGTCGTCGCTCCCCCCAGGCATCGCCCGATGGTCTCGATGTACCAGTCGGCGCCGTGGTCGTCGGCAACCATCAGGTCACCAACCTCGTCGATGGTCAGGGTCGGCTGGTGCTTCAGCGCCGCGCGCCACAGCACCCACTGCGCCCAATGCAGCGGCATGTACCGCCGCCATTCCTCGTCGGTCGCGCGCAACTCCAACTGCTCGCGCTCCTTCGCTACCATGTCAGACGCGCTGAACGGGCGCAGCGTTAGCGTGCGCCCGCCCACCACGACACTCCATGCACCCTCGTCAAGGTCGTGCAGTGCCACTACAATCATCCTCCCGCTATGTTGCGTCTCTACGTGATGGTCAGTACAGCCAGGCTACCGGACGCCGCGCCGATGAAGTCATACGTCCAGCCGGCCAGCGTCTCGGTGCCGACGAACCCATGTTCATCCGTGCTCGGCATCAGGCTGCTCAGGTCGATGGTCAACACTTTGCCATCGCAGTTCTCGCCGGTCAATACCAGGTCGAGGTTGTCCGGCATGCAGTCGGCCCACTGGTCGAGCGTAGTGTCCAAGATCGGCTCGTCGCAGGTGAGGTTGACGGTCAGAATCTCCGTGCCGTGCACGTAGAACTGCGGCAGCCGCAGACTGCCAGCCGCCCGCGTGTTGGCGTTGGAATGGAACGATACCTGGTTGTCGATGTTGATGGTCAGACCGTTGACGCCGTACTCACCGGCAGCCATGTACGTGCCGCCGGTGATGATACAGTCATAGTCCTCCCAGATGTCATTGGCCTCCGCGGGCTGCGAGGAGCCTGTGCCGGTATCCACGCCGAGGGAGCCCCAATTCACGGTCGCCCGGACACCCTCCTCGCGCGCATACTCGATGCTCGCGGTTGTGATCACGGCGTCGCTGTAGGCACGCGCCCAGGTGTCGGCGCCGCCCTCGATTTCCAACTCCGTCAGCGCGCCACGCGGATACGTCGCCCGCAGCGCAGCGTTGATGAGCGCGAGGTTCGTGTCCGTGATGTAGAACGTCGCGGACCCGCCCGGCGCCACCATGCCGCCGCGCCGCCGCTCGTTGCCGCCCACGCCAATCCGTCGCCGCACCTGCGCATCATGCGACAGCGTGCCGCCCGTCAGAATGCCGGTGCCGGTGTTGGCGGACGCCGTACCGAACTTCAACCACTGGAACAGCCCCGTAGTCGCTGCCTGTGCCATCGTCTACCCACTCCTCAGCGCCATGTATGTGACCGTGCACTCGACGGCGCGGTATACCTGCTCTGTGTCTGCGACCACCGTCACCAGCAACGGCGCGCACCGCGTCACGCGCCCCACCTTCGCCAGCACCATGCACCGCTGCGCCAACTCGCCCTGCCAATCCAGCCAGTCATCGAGCAGCGCAAGCCGCGCATCCTCGGCAGCGTCAGGGTCGTCCGGGTCATCCGGCACCAGCAGCGTCACGTTGAGCGCCCAGTTGTGCGTCCACGTGTTGCCGCTGCCGCGCGACTGCTCACCGTCTACCATCTCGCCGAGCTCGCAGACGATGGCCGCGCCCTTCTTTCCCAGGCGCAGAGCCTGGATCGGCCCACGCCGGATGCTGCACGTCGCGCCGAACTGCGTAGTCAGCGCGTCCACGTACGCGGCGAATATCTCTGACGGCGACGGTCCGGCCATTACAGCAGCGCCTCCACGGCGTCTCCGATTGCCTGCTCGATGTTCGCCTCGTTCGCCACCAGCGCCGGGTGCAGATACGGCCGCGCGGGGATGGTGACGGACCGCACCAGCACATACTGCAGTCCACTATCATTCACCATGTACAGCCCCTTGTCTCCGCGACCGCGAACGAAGCGTAACCCAGCATGCTTCCGCGGACTGCCCTTCAGGTCGCCCACCGGTATGGTCAGGTAGCGCCCCTTCACCGGCTTGATGGTGCCGCCGAACTCGTGAATGGCCGCGTACACCACGCGCCGCGGGCCGACCAGCGCCCGCAGGTTGCGGTCCTCAAGGTCGAAGCTGACACTGCGCGACAGGTTGCCCTTCGCCTCGCCGGTCGTGTTTAGCTTCTCGCGCACATTGCGCTTCGCCGTGCCTGCCACCAACTGCGCGCCCTTGCTCACGCCGCGCATGATGCCCTTACGCGCCTCCTTGCTCACACGCGCCAGAGCCTCGAAGGCGTCACCGCTCACGACCTCAGCCATGCGTCACCTCGTCGGCGTCATCTGCCACAGGTCCAGCCGCACCTGGTTATGCGGCTCCGGTAGCCCGCTCACCTTGTGCTTGCCCAGCACCAGATACATCTCGCTCTCGGCCACGCGCGTCCAACGCAACGTGTGCCGCAACAGCCGCCGCCGGTCCCGCATGCGCCACGACATTACCAGCCGGTGCCCAATGCCCAGGTCGTCGTCGTCGTCGCAGTAGGCGATATGCGTAACCGGATGCGAGTACACCGCCTCCGTCGCCTGCCGGTCCCGTGCCGACTGGTCCTGCACAGTGCAGAGTAGGTTGTGGATGGTCTCCTCCCACTCGCCCTCCGTGGTGTCGGTTGCCACCCGCCGCTCGACCGACGCGCGCATGTCGTAGCTGCGCACCATCAGCGCGTCCAGCGCCGTGCCGAGGCTGCTCTGCCGCATCACACATCACGCCCCGCGAGCAGGTTGTCAGTGTAACTGAACGGCTCCCAGGACGGCGACACTATTGCCGATATGCCACCAACATCATCAGCCGCCTTCTGCGCGTACACATCTGCCTGCGCGCGCAACTGCACAGCCACCTGTGTGAGGTCCTCGCTCACGCCACTGCGGCTCACGCGCACAGCCAGTCGCGACTGATCCGCAGCCAACACGCGCAGCAGCATCGCCGCCGCCAGATACAGCCCGCCCTCGGTGTCGAGCGCGAACGTGATCTCCTCGTCCGAGAACGTGGCGTCGCTGATGTCCGTGTCGGCGATCAGCAACCGCGTCTTGCCGATGTCGTCAGTCAGGCAGTATGTGTACGCCACCGCGAGCCTCCTGTCTCTCTGTCTATGCGGCAGGGCGCCGCCTGGAGGTGACCGGCGCCCTGCCTATCGCAGCCAGGCTCCGGCTCAGTCGTCGGTGCCGGTGCCGTCAGACATCAGCGCACCGCGCCAGTCCACAAGCCCGGTCCCGAACGTGAATCGGAGCTTGAACGCGATGTCATCCGTAGCGAACGAGCCCGCGAACGGATCGTCGCTGCTGTTCATCATCGCCCGCGCGTCCGAGTCCTTCACCCATACCTCCGGGTTCTCGTAGCCGCGCAGGTAGCCGTAGCGCACAGCCGGCCGCAACTGCGGCGCGCAGAACAGATACCATGCCGTGTCGCCGTTGGTCGTGTCCAGCACCGGCAGGAACGGGTTGACCACGACCGTAGCCGCCCCGAACATCGGGTTGTTGTCGGCCACGTTGGTGTCCCCGCCAGCGACCAAGTTCATCAGGCTCATGCCCTGCGTGGTCGCCGACTTCACCAGCCGGTTCGCCGTCCACTCCAGCGCAGGCGGCACAACGAGCAGCAGCGGCCCGGTGTACACAGTCACGTTCCCCGAGGGGTCCGTGAAATTCCGGATGGCCGTGATGGCCGTCGCCAGACCCTCGCCGCTCGCCGTCAGCGCATCGTGGATCAGGTTGCCCTGTCCGACGGTGAACAGCGTTGAGTTCGCGGCATACGCCTGCGTGAACAGGTACTCGCGCGTGTACCGCGCGCTCAGGCCCCAACTCGCCGGGTAGTCGGCCAGCAGACTCAGGTCACGCTGGTCAGTCAGCCACGCCTCCCAGGAGAGGTCCCACTGGCAGCCGTACTTGTAGACCTGGAACTCGTAGTCGGCAAGCTCCGGGTCGATGGGCAGGTACTCCGCCTTCTCCGCCACGCGCGGGATGATCCGCGCAGCGTTGATGTCGTACAGCCGCGACGGCCGGAAGTCCTGCGCGTCACGCCGCCACCCGAGCCGGTCATACGTGATCGGCACCGCCTCGTTCAGGTAGCCCTGCTTGACGCCCCTGTCCACCAGGTCAGCCATGAAGCTGAAGTCGCTGGTCGTCAGCACCTCCTGCCGGCGCACCTGCTCAGCATAGCGGCAGAGCTCGATGCTTGCCCCCATGCTCTCGGCCTCATTCACGCGGCCCATGATCTCGGTCATTAGAGCACCCCCTCGCCGAACGGCCACAGCCGTACCGGCACGTCGATGGGCGCCGCGACGAAGCTGTCATCCGCGACGAGCGAGAACCCGACAAAGATGTCGGCGTCCCCGCTCCCCGCGTGCAACTCCGCAGCGTCCTCGTCGTAGTAGATACGGCTCCCAACCTCGACATCATCATTCACCGGCAGCCAGTGGCAGCCCGTGATGTCGATGACAACCTCGTCGGTCGCGGTGTTGTAGTCCGTCAGGGCCACGCCGCAAAGCCCCGTCCCCGTCAGCACAACCAGGTCGCCACTCGTGATGTCCTCCAGCTCACCTGCGACGAAGTCAGCAGCCGACAGCGTGATGTGGTTGCCGCCGCCCTCGCTGCGCGCCTCGTGCTTGTCTGCCTCTACAATGTCGATGTACGGCATCGGTTACTCACCGTCCTTCTTCAGCGGGATGTAGGCCACCCCGCGCTTCGCGCACTCCTCGCGGTAGCGCGCCTCATAGTCAGTGTTGGTCTGCGCACCGGCCGCCGCGGCACCGGCATTCTCCACCCGCGTCTGTACCCCTGCCGCCTGCAACACCGCAGCCGTGTGCGTCCGCTCCGCCTCGATGGCCGCAGCGATCTCCGCCTCGCGCTCCGCCTCGGGAATGACCCGACCGCGCAGCGTCTCCAGCACCCGCGCCGCCTCGTGCGCCTGCAGCCCTGCTGCCGTGACCGCAGCGTGCGCCGCAGCCTCCGTCTCGCGCTGCCCCTGCTCCTGCTCGTACTTCGCCTGCAGCAGGTCAAACGCGGCCTGCAGTGCTGCGTTCGACTCCATCAGTTCCTGCATCTCGGCCTTCTGCTCGCTCATTCCAGGCACCTCTTCCTCAATGGTCTCTGCGGTCGCCAGCAGCGCAGTCACCAAGTCGGGCCGCGCCTCACGCAACTCCTCTAACGTCAACTCGTCGATGCTCATCTCAGTAGCCTCCTCGGCTCCGGCGTTCTCCAGCACGCGGCCCCCGGCGTTGCCCGCCGGAACCCAGTCCACGCTATTACACTGCACGATGTTCTCCACCACATCGGCCTCTTGCCCGTCGATGACCTTGCGCCTGTATGCGACATAGGCGTCCTGCGACAGGCCGATACTCGCCTTCGCGATAGGGTCGCCCAGGATGTTCTGCAGCCTCGGGTCGTGGACGTGCGCAATGGCCTCGAGCCCGCCGTCGGCCATGACCACGCTACCAGGCTTGATGGTGCCCGCCCACTCAGTGACGGACCTGTGGCCGCGCTCGCGGTCATCGCTGCCCTCGTGGTTCAGGTACATCTTCACGCCGTCGTAGACCCCGGCCTCAGCAGCCAGCTTCAACGCGGCCTCGGTGTAGTACGTCGAGCGGTCAGCCGTCCAGCCGTGCCGCACGAACTCGACGCGGTAGTCGCCATCCGCCAGCGCTTCGACCGCCGTGCCGAGGTACTCGGCCACCCGCTTGCGCCCGCGCAGCTTCTCACTCGACATCAGAACCGCCCCCTGTCCATATCTCGATGCCGCTGTCCGACGCCACCACCGGCGCCACGTCGCACCGGCAGTTGATGATCTCCTCCGGCGGTCCGTCCGGGTCGCCCGGATGCATGAGCATCGCACCGCCCACCTTGAACGGCTCGCCGACCGGCACCACCTGCCCGTTCGCCGCCGCGTGCGACTCCCGCGTCTTGTCATCCAGGAACGCCAGCCATTCCTCAAACTCGACACCACTGCGAACGTACGTCTCGTGTAGCGTGGTCATCTGCGCGATGCAGGTCTCCGTCCGCGCTATCGTCTCCGCCCGGTTGGCGTACGTCGCCGGGAATATCTCGTTGATGCTGTCAGCCAGCGCAGCGGGCCCCTTGCCCTCGACGTAGAACTCGCGGCTCAGAAGCTCGCCCAGCGCGTCGAGCATGGACTGAATGACCTCGCCGGTGCGTGCCTCACCGCGCTTCTTCAGCGCCGCCAGCAGCGCCGGGTCATCGAGCACGAACTGCGGCAACGCAGCCGCCTCGCGCGTGCGCGCCTCGGCCACCTGTCTGCGCAGCTTCGCCACTGCCAACGCCCCGCCCAGGTTCGCCGCCCGCAGCAGATACGTGTCTATCACGCCCCGCAGTGTTCGCTCGTCCGGGCGCATCGCGGCCACCCGCGACGCCAACACACTCGGCTCCGGGATGGCCTCGCCCATCCGCTCCAGCCACGGCCGCAGCCCAGCGTGCCACGGGTCCAGGACCTTCGCCTGCAGGTCCCGCTGGAACTCCGCCTCTATCCGCTCGCGGCTCCGGGCAGCAGGCGTCGCGCGCACTCCAGCAGCCTCCGCAACCTCGCCCTCCTCCGGCTGCTGCGCAGGCAACTCGTCGGGCTCTGCCCCCGGTGCGCCGAACTGCCGATCCAGTATCTCGTCGATGTCGTTTGAGCCCAGCGACAGATAGGCATGATATGCCGCCTCGCGCGGGTCGAGTAGCCCGGTCATCACGCCGCTGCCCAGCGCCTGCAGGTCCGTCGCCAGCGTCTGTGGCGTCCTGGGCTCCGCAGGCGGGAACTCCAGGTCGAAGTAGAGGTCAGCCCCGGCGGGCAGCTTGCGCCTGTCCTGCGCCCACCACAGCGCATACCGCACTACCTCGCGCAGGCTCTCGCGGTACATCGTCTGCCGCTGCTGGATGTTCCATATCACCGGCATTTCCATGTTCGCCGCCGTGGTGTACTTGCCGCTGCTCGCGTCGCCGTAGAAGTGCTCACCGAACCCGAACGCACGGACCCCCTGCAGCATCACCTGCCGCACCGTCGCGCTCAGGTTCGCTGTCTGCCCCGTGCCCACGTCCACCGGCGTCATCTCCGACTGGTCGTTCGCCACGCGAATGCCCGCTACGCCGCCGACCTGAGCAGCACTCTGCGCCGCCCGGTTCGCCGCCGCCTGCGTCGTCACCGTCTGACGTATCTGCCACGCGATGGCAGCCTGCGCCCGCGTCCACGTCACCAGCGCACTGAGCGTCTTGCTCTGCGCCTTGATCCAGTCGTAGGCCGGGTATATCTCCGGGATGCCACGGCGCCCCAGGCCCACCGGGCGAAGATGGTAGATGCTCATATCCGGCACCACATCCGGCAGCGCCATAGCGCGCCGCACAACCTCCGGGTCGATGGCCCCCGGCGCGCCCTGCGGTATCCGCACAGTCCAGTCCACAATGTGCAGCACGCGCACCTGCTCACTGCGCCGATACGTCTGTGTCTGCGGGTCGTACACGCTCGGGTAGTAGCGCCGCGCATACGCCACCGGGCGCAGTGGGTTCGCCTCGTCCACCACCACGGCCACTATCTCAGACGGGTCTACCTCTCCGAGCTTCACCTTGTGGTCGGCCCGGCTCGTGTGCAGCGTCAGGAACTGCTCGCCGTCAGTCAGCATCAGCAGGTTACTGCGCAGCATCGCCTCGTGCGAGTACAGGGCAAGCTGATTGTCGGCGTCGTCCCAGTGCTCGTCGATGATAGCCTGCACGGCCTCGTCGGTCGCAGCCGGCGTGCTGATGCCCTCGCCGAACGTACCCGACGCCAACAGCCGCTCCGCCTGCCGCACCGTCGGGTCAACGCGCCACAACGCCCGGCACCGCTTGCGGATGTCGTCGAGGTCCCGCAGCGTCAAATCCAGGCTGTCAGCGTACCCCGCCATCGCCGTCCAACCACGGTCCTCCTCCGCCATCTGCTGCTGTACGTTGCGGGCGACAGCCTCCTGCAGCCGCGCGTACTCGGTCTCCGCCGCGCGCAGTGCCTGTGTGTGCTCGGTGTCTCGCTGCCAGGGCCACCTCATAGCCTCGCCGCTCCAAGCTCGTCAGACTCGAACTGATAGAGCACGTCTTCGGCTTCCAGATATGTCAATATCTCAACCGGACCAGTCAGTTGCCCGAACGCGCCGCTCGCGCTATCTACCTGGTCGTCATTCGCCCCGGTCGGAAAGCCCTCTGCCTCGTCGAAGAACCGGCTATTCCACTCGCCGCGAACCACGCTGACAGCCCCCGCCTCTGCTTGCGCAGACAGCGGCTGTGCCCGAACAACCTTCGATCCAGTGCTCGGACGGCCATAGAATGCATAGCCAGCAAGCGCCTGCCGGTAGTGGTCGACGGCGATCAGGCCGTTGCTGCCGGGCTCCTGCTCCATGACGACAACCACCCCAATGCCATCAAGCGCAGCCGTCTGTGTAACGAGCGCTTCCAGTTCGCCGGGCGTACCGCGCGCATGCCGAACATCAGCGATGCAGTAACGGTTGCCGTCCGTGCCCATCAAGCAGCCTGCAGCCCAGTCTCCGCTGCCCGCCTCCTTGGCCTTCGCGGATTGCGCCGCCATATCCCAGAACCGCACCCAGCGCCATCGCATGCCGGCCGGCATTGCATCGAGCACCGGAAACCACTGCCGCCTGAACATGTTGCCTGTCGGCCGGATCTTCCAGTCACCGCGCCGAAGCTGCGCCCGCGTCACCGGGTCAAGCTGCGCGAGTGCCGCGTCGTACTCCTCGGCATCCAGATGGGGATTATCCTCCAGCGTCGCGGGGATAAAGCGCCGCGCATCGTCGTGCTCCACCATGAACCGCTGGTGCACCCACTCGTGCCCATCGCCGCCGGGGTTGGTTGCCGAGCGCATCCGCAGCGGAACCACGCTCGCCTCCACACGGCGCAGGCGCGAGAACAGGTAGCGATACTGCGTCTCCGAGAACTGCGTCAACTCGTCGAAGCCGCAGAACTGGAATGCCGCCGACTGGTAGCGGAACTTGTCCCGCTCGTTGTCCAGGTAGCCGAATGACAGCCGCGCGCCGGAAGGGAAGTCCCAGGTCCGCGTCGCCGCCGTCCAGTGTGCGTCGGTATTGCTCAGCCACTCGTGCGCCAGGTCCATCAGCGCCCGAGGCAGCGCCAGGTCGGCGTATGTGCGACGGAGCAGTAGCGCCGAGTAGTCGGGTACGTGCACGTACATGAGCGCCGCCACAAGCAGCGCCACGGACTTGCCGCCGCCTGCCGCACCCCCGTACATGACTTCGAGCTCGGGCGCGCACAGGAACTCAAACTGCTTCGGCGTGATGTCCTCAACAACCGGAATATACTGACGATTGCGCGCGAGCAGCGTCAGTGCCTCGACGCGGCCCGGCTCATCGAGCATCCAGCCTGCCTCGTCAGGCAGGGTTATCGTCAGTGCTTCCGCTGCCATTCTCCGGCTTGCTCCCCAGTAGCTTGAATGTGACCTCGCCCGACTGCTTGACCTCCACCGGCCCGCCGCCCGCACCGCTGATCTCGACGCGCTCACCAAGCGGCTGCTCGGCTAACTGCATGTACAGCTTGACCATGCGCTCAAGGTCCGCCGCGTTTTCGGCAAGCAGCCCATTCCCGCTATCCTGCAGCTTCTTCAGGTAGCGCGAGGCGTCTACTTCTATCGCCCCTATAATGCGCTTCCGGAACGCCGCTGTGCGCTCCTTCATCTCGGCCCGGAAGTCCGCGGCATCCTGCTCGATGCGCTCAGCAAGGCGTGCCTGCCAGCCCAGCGACGTGGACCAGTCCTTGAGTTGCCGCTCATGGCTCAGTAGTGTGGCTTCGGTGAGCCCCTGGGCAAAGTCCTGCTCAGCCAGTTTGGCGAGGCTGCGTGTCGGCCCCATCTGCCAGTAGCGCTCGAACGCCGCCAACGCCGCCGGGGTCTCCTGCATCAGCCGCTCGCCGCCTCTGTCTGACAGGCCGTGCACACGTAGCAGCCGGAAGCCAGATACTCGCATATCCGCTCCGTGAGCTCCGGTGTGCATTTCGTCGGCCTCGGCATGTAATTCGCAGTCCCTTCACACGCGGGGAGCATTCTCGCTGCCAAAGTTTCCGCGCGCGGGCAGTGGTCTTTTCAAAGTGTGTTCACAAACGTAACAGGCCGGGGGCATGCTGTAGTCTCAACCGTGGGTGAGGTGGGTGACGTTGGCTCAGGTGCCCCCGGCCCGGACGCAGTAAGACCCCCGCACCCAGAGGGCGCCGGGGCCGTTGCTGCCAATTGTGACGGCCTTCGTGTAGCCATCACCGGGTAGTATTGCATACCCGGCGGGGGTATGTCAAGGGCGTGGCGCGCCCCGTGGCAGCCCTCGCAGCCAGTCGCTCCACCGCCCGGCGCTCCAGCTTCGCCACCCGCTTCCACGCGGCGGCCCAGCGGCGCACTTGGCGCAGGCGCTCGTCTATCATCTTGTCGGGGTCTGCCCCAGCTCGTATGGCTCGCCCCCTGTGTATCGCGTCCTCGAAGCCCGCGTACAGTTCCCGCCTCTCGGCATCAGTTAGTCCCATGATTGGCTGGCCTCCATCCGCTTCCACAGCGCCTGCGCATCGCTTTAGCTCACTCATCAGTCTCGCCTCCCTGGGTATTCCTCACGTCGCACCAATCGCCCGCGTCTATCCGCGTCACCATCAACAGCGCCGCTGCCGCAACGTCCACAAGCGGCCGCCGCACCTTGTCGCGGTTCAGCTTATGCCCGCAGCTGCGCGCCAGGACTATCTCCCGGCTCGCGTCTACCGCCTTGTTCAGCATCGCCAGTATGGTGATCTCGATGCTGTCCGGCTCGGAACACGCATCCGCGCGGGCCACTGCCTCAGCTATTGCCTTCAGTGATATCTCACTCACTGTCATCTGCCCCTCT
>Ga0265293_10010637_pt1 | contig 12795 bp, 11 predicted proteins | sample Munlanlewell138R_FD_192505 | JGI IMG/M metagenome (GOLD analysis project Ga0265293, IMG submission 192505) | Leachate microbial communities from a municipal landfill in Southern Ontario, Canada - Leachate well 138R | ecosystem: Engineered > Solid waste > Landfill > Unclassified | place: Canada... | reverse complement strand
ATCGTTTTCAGGAACAAAATCAACTTTATTAAAATAACCTGTATTAGAAAGATTCTGATACGATCTTCTAAGAGTTACAAAATCATAATAATCACCTTTTTCAAACTCAAATTCTCTTGTAATAACATTAAGCCTTGTCTTTTTATTACCCAAAACTGTTATTTCTGATATTTTTGCTCTATATATATCAATTATAATCTCATCAAATGTTTCATTTAATCTAAAACTTGATCTTCCGCCAATTATTATACCTTTTTTAACAAGATATTCTCTTAATACCTCAAGATCTTTTTTAAAATTATTTATATTAAGTATTTCATTTTCTTTTGTTTTCATTTTTGATGTAATTTCTTTTTTTGTAAGACCACTATCACTATTTACATTTATCTTTTTTATTACTGGAAATTCAAGAACCTGTATTCTAAGCTCAAGTTTTTCTCTAGTAACCGGTATAAGTCTTATATTAGCATTACCAAAATACCCCAAAGAAAGAACTTCTTCTTTTATTATTTCTTCTTTCTTTTCAATTTCTTCAGCTTCTATAACATCACCTTTTGAAACTCCTGAAGAAAGACTTATTACCTCTGAAAGAATAATAGAATTGCCATTTACAACTATTTTTGAAACTTCAAATCCATAAGAATTAATAGAAATTATTATAAAAGAAATTATTATTAAATAAAATTTTTTCATATCATGCTCCTGATAATTATTGATAAAATAAAAATAACAGCTGTTAAGGAGTAAAGCAACTTAAATATGTATTTTTTGTAAAAAAAATACCCTAGAATATATATTATTATTATACTTACTCCAGTAATATTTGCTTTAAACAGCTGAAAAACCCAGCATAAACTTATAATATAAGAGGATAAAAGCGAAAAAATAATTAGTTTTTTTCCAATTTTAATCCAAATATAATGATTAAAAATACCATTTCTCATACAAGTAAGTATTACTCTTTCTAATAACAACGATATTATTACAACAAATCCCCATATACTTGTAGTAATCTCAAATAAATTATTTCCTGCTGATTTTATCAGGAACGATAAGATTGTATCCATCCTGTTTAATTACCTTCCCGGTTATATTAATATACTGTTCTGGAGAAAGCTTATCAACATCATTTAACAAAACTCCAAAAACATTTTGAGAATCACTTTTAAAAATAAAACCACGATCAATTATCACCTTTGATATTTTACCTGATAATTCAATTATATCATCAATCTTTTCTTCAATATTAACTTTAGAATTTTCTTCTGTTTTTAAATTTAAAAGTTTTTTTACTTTTTCACTAATTTCTTTATTACTGTGATTTTTAATATTAATAAGCTGTTCTTTTACTTCAACTATATTTAAAGATTCAATCAGAAAAAGTGCTGAAGTAACATAATATTCTTCCTCTCTTGCTAGCATACTCCTAACCACATTTATTACTTTTTCTCTATCTATCTTTTCAATTACTTTAAGAGCATTTATCTTTACCCTATTATCAGTATCACTCAATAATGGAAGAATATGTTCTGTAATACCTGAAGCACCAGTTAATTCAAGAGCTTCTATAGCATTTGCTCTAACTCTGTTATCTTCATCTTTAAGAAAAGGTATAATATTATTTACACACTTTTCTTTTCCAAGATAAGCAAGCCCTTTAACAATTGTAGCTCTAACAAATGGATGAAGTTCCCTTGCAGCAAGCTCTTGCAAAGCTTTAAGATGTTGAGAGAGTTTATATTTAGCAATATGCATAATAGTTTTTATCTGCACTTCATGATTATCACTTTTTAAATACCTTGCTATTCTTTCATCCTCAGTTTCTTTTTTTTGCTGAGATTTAGTTTCAGATTTTAAATTAGATTTTGCATTATCAGCCTGAGGGATTTCACCAAGTATTTTTTTTGCATAATATTTTTTCCCAAGATCAGAAGAAGTAGTAATAATCTGCATAAGTATTCTTCTAGCCTGATCAGTACCATCTTCTCTAAGCTTATCAATAGCTTCACGCCATATTGTTGCATCTGTACTCTCTATTTTAAATAAGAGTTCATTTAAATCAGCCATTATTTTTTTCCATAATATATTCTTCCCATAATCTTTCAAGATTATAAAATTCTCTTTTTTCTTTAATAAAAATATGAACAACAACATCTCCAATATCAAGTATCATCCATCCTGAAGCTTTTGAATCATATCCAGTAGTACTTACAAGTTCAATATCATTATCTCTAAGTTCTTTTCTAAGAACATCATATAAAGTCTTTATATGAGTAGAAGAAGCACCTGAACAAACAACAAACTTATCAACAAGCAAATCTCCTGGAGCATCTGCAATAACAATATCCTCAGCTTTTTTATCTTCCAATATTGTTTTAATAAAATCTAATCTTTCTTTTGTATTCATTTTTTTTATCCTCTTATAATAGATTTTTAATTACATATTTAAAACATTTTTTATTACTTTTTTTCTATAAGTTCACTTATTGTACTAATCAATATCTTAGGACTAAAAGGTTTTGTAAGATAAATATCAGCTCCTAAAGAAATTCCCCTTTCTTTATCAATTTTTTGACCTTTAGCTGATAAAAGAATTATTTTTATACTATTTCCTAATTCTTCTCTTATTTTTTCAGTAATCTCAAAACCATTAAGCTTAGGCATCATTATATCCAAAACTGCAACATCAGGTCTTTCAGATATTATTTTTTCATATGCTTGTTTTCCATCTTCAGCAGTAATGACAGAAAAACCATTTTTTTCAAGATTAAATTGAATAATTCTAAGAATATTCTTCTCATCATCTGCTACAAGTATTTTATACATTATTTACCTCTTTATAAAAAATCACAAAACATGATTATGCCAACTTATTATCTTCTGATAAGCTTATTACAAGTTTTGCTATATTGCCTATATTGTTATATTTAAAACTTTCACAAAGTTCTCTTAATATAATTATTCCTCTTCCTCTATCTGATCTTATATTATTTTCAGGTTCTTTTTTTATACTTTCTTGCCAATTAAAACCTTTTCCATTATCTTCAACATTAAGAAATAATTTATTATCAATAACCTTATGGCTAATAACAATTTTTTTCTCATTATCAAGCTTATTCCCATGTTCTACAGCATTACTTATAATTTCATCGATTATTAATCTTATTTTAAATTTAACTTCATCACTATCAAAACCTTTAAGAGAAATCACTTTCATTATATAATTATGAAGTGAATTTATCTCAGATTTTCTTGAAGGAATTAAAAATTCTCTATCAAAAAAATCTACAGCTTTAGATACAACCAATGTTATATCATCTTTTTGTTCCGTATTCTCAGAAAATATTTCAACATCTTCAATAAGAAGCTTTACTATTTCAGAACTTTTTAAATCACGATGTTTTTTTAAAAACTCGATAAATCTGTTTATACCATACTGATCACCTTCCAAATTTTCAGCATCAGTAATACCATCTGTGTAAAAAACAACAACATCATCTTTATTAAGTGTAAATTTTTCTTCACGAAGAATACAATCTCTAAACATACCTAAAAAAAGACCTTGAGGATTAACAGAAGTAACATTTTTATCTTTATTTATTATCAAAGGGGGATTATGTCCAGCTTTTCCAATAGTAAGAAGTCGATCATCCCAATCATAATAACCAAATACCATAGTTACAAATCTACTACCTTCAATTTCAGTTAAAAGTTCATAATTAATTTTATCAAGTAGTTCTTTAGGATTGTAAATCAAAGGAACATTAGATTTAACAATGCTTTTTGTAAGTGCCATTATAAGAGCAGCCGGAACACCTTTGCCCGAAACATCTCCAACAGCTATACCAAATCTATTTTCATTATGCCATAAAAAATCAATATAATCTCCACCTACATCATAAGTTGGAATATTAATATAAGCAATATCAAGTCCAGGAACAAGAGGACTTTGTTTAGGCATAAACATTTTCTGAATTTTTGCAGCAACTTTAAGTTCATTTTCAACCATTCTTTTTTTCATTATTTCATTTAAAGCAATAACCAGAGAAAAAGCTGTTGATACCTGAAGTGAAAATATTGACATAAGATTTCTTGTTTTTTCATCAAATAATGTTTTACTTTCTTTATCTCTTGCAATTATTATAGAACCAAGATTTCCATCCTTCCCTGCAAGTGGAACACATAAAAGAGTAGAAAATTTATCAAGTACATCTTTTTCAAAAAGTTCAAAGCGTTTTTCTTCAAAAGGAATTCTAATTGATTCCTCATTATCTTGACAATACTCAGAAATTCTTAAAAAAAGCTCTTTACTATCATTATCAAGAATTATTTTTTTATTTTTATCATAAGAAGATAAAATCCCAGAAGATTTGAGATCAATTATAACTTTATCAGCATTTATCCTTTCGATTCTTGTAAAAAGACTGCATAATTCATCAGATAACATTGAAATATCCATATAGGATAATACACTATTAAAAATATCTCTTGTAAACTCATGAAAAGTAAATAATTCTTCAGTATAATCTGATAAAGCCAAAAGACTTTCTTCAAGTTCAAAATTCAATTCTTCAAGTTTTATTTTATCTTTTTTTACTTGACTATAAAGTTTTGCATTTTGAATAGCAATAGCTGCTTGATGAGCAAGTATTGTAGAAAATTCAAGATCTTTTTCTGTAAAATCAGTATTATATTTTTTATTATTTATATTAAATACACCAAATACTTTGTTTTTATATATAAGAGGTACAGAAATACACGATTTTGTGGAGTATCTATCAGAATTATTCTTTTTTTTAAATTCAGAATGTTTTTCAATATCTTTTATAAGAATTGATTTACCAGTTTTAGCAACTTTACCACTTATACCTTCTCCAAACTTGATTTTTATATTATGTATAACTTTATCAGGAATTCCAACCGAAGCTACTATACTCATAGTATTAGATGATAAATCCGAATCAACAAGCATAAGAGAACCATTCTCGGCATGAATTGAAGAAAGAGCATTTTTTAATATTAATATAAGCACTTTATCAAGCTGAAGTTCAGATACAATAGCTTTATTAATATTAACAAGCTTTATCCAATCGTCAACACTAAATCTTTCAAATATATCTCTTCTCATAATGGTAATTTTATAATTATCTCAGTTCCTTTATCTTTTATTGAATCAATATTAATCTTTCCCTTATGCAACATTATTATATTTTTAACAATATTCAAACCAAGACCAAATCCACCAGCTTCTTTTGTAGCTTCCGTATCTTCACGAAAAAACTTATCAAAAACATTTTTTAGATTTTTCTTATCTATTCCAACACCAGTATCTTTAACTGTTATAACAATGTTTTTTGATGTTTTTTTAATATCAAATATAATCTTTCCTTCTTTAACATTATACTTTATAGCATTGCTAATTATATTATAAAATACCTGTTCTATTTTAGTTTGATCAATATTTATAATATAATCTTGTTCATCTGAATATAATTTTTCAATAATAATATTTTTTTCTTTTATAAATCCTTCAAGACCAGTTACAATTCTATCAATAATATCTTTTATAGAAATTTGAGTTAAATTAAGATTTACTTTACCAGATTCAAGTTTTGAAGTATCAAGTATATCAACAATTATATTAAGAAGTCTTTCAGATTCGGATGAAATTACACTTAAAAATTCAATATAATTTTTTTTATCTTTAACAGATTTTTCTTCTTTTACCATATCTATAATAGTTTCAGTATAAGCTTTTATAGAAGTTAAAGGAGTTTTTAACTCATGAGAAACATTAGATATTATCTGATTTTTAAAATCATCAATTTCTTTAAGTCTTTCAAGTTCAATACTTGTAGTCATATCCTCAATATGTATTATTATACCAATTATATTTTTATGAATTCCCATAAGCGGAATAAAAAAAAACTTAAGATATTTATTATCTAAATCAACTGTATGATTCGTAACAGAAACACTCTTAAGTGCATTATCTATTTTTTCAAAAAATATAGGCGTCATCCAGTTATTCATACAGGATTTTATATTTTTAAGCATCATTTGTTTTTTAGTTATACTTAAATAGTTTTCAGCAGCTTCATTCATAGTAGTAACAGTATAATCACTATCTATTACAATAATTCCCTCATTAAAACTCTGTATAATATTTCCCATATAATTCTTTATATTATCAAGTTTTCTGTTTTTATCTTCAAGAGAAGAATACAATCTTGAATTATCAATAGCTACAGCAACTTGAGCAGATATCATAGAAAGAATATCCTGAGATTCAAGAGTAAGTTCATCCTGAGTCAAAGAAGTACCTAAAAGCATTATACCTATTGAATTATTTCTAATAGTAAGAGGAAGTAATATATATGAACCTTTTTTATATTTTCTTTTAAGAACGATTTTTTTATTTTGAAGTATTACCCAATCAAATATTTCTTCTTCTTGAATATCAGTTATTTCCATATAACTTTCATCTGGAAGATTTCTATATCTTTCAAGTTCAAATTCCTGTTTAAGAAGAAATACACCAATTTCTTCATGCGGAAAAATATCAGCACAAAGATCAAATAATGCATCAAGAGTCTCATCTAAATCACTTGAATGTATAAGTTTTTGACTTAACTTATTAAAATTTATAAAAAGAGTCTCTAATGACTGCTTTAATTGAATATTCTCTTTTAAGAGTTCATCTTTAGAAATTATCATAAATAAGATTATATCACATATTCATAGCTGAAAACTAATAAAAACAAAAAAATATGTATTTTTATATCCCAGTATGACCAAATCCTCCATGCCCCCTATCAGTTACAGATAGATCATCAACTATTTCAAAACATGGAATTTCAACTTTATTAATAATCATTTGAGCTATTCTCATACCTCTTTTAACAACAAAATCCTGTTTACCAAGATTTATAAGAATTACTTTTATTTCTCCACGATAATCAGGATCTATTGTACCTGGAGTATTTAGAACTGTTATGCTATTTTTAAAAGCAAGACCACTTCTTGGTCTTATTTGAGCTTCATATTTTTCAGGAAGTTCAATAGAAATACCAGTACCTACAACAGCAGTATTCATAGACTTTATTATTATATCTTCATTTATACATGCTTTAAGATCAGCTCCCACAGCTTTTTTTGACATAATCTGCGGCATAAATTCTTTATCGTTTGTAAGTAATTTCACATTTATTTTCATTAAAAAACCTCTTTTTGTTTTCTTATATTATTTCTTTCAATTTCAAAAACATATCCTATAATTCTTCTTCTTATCATATCAACAATATCATCAAAAAGCACACCATATTTATACATAAAAGAAGTTCCCCGTTTATTTTCTATAACTCTAACTATTTTTGCATCAATTTCAAAATTTTCATCACCTAAATCAAATTTTGTTCTTACAATCTGATCTTTTTCGAGTTTTTCAGAAGTTCTTAAAAATACACCACCACCAGAAACATCCATAATATAACCTTTTCTTAAAGGACTTAAAGGAGTGTTGTTATCTTCAAGCGATAAGCCCTGAAAATAAAACGGTAATCTCAAATCAACTCTAACATAATTTCTTCTCTGTATTCTTTCTATAGATTCAGGTATGTCAACAACAATTGTCTTTTTTACCCCTTCCTCTACTCTTGCAATATGAGCAGAAAACTCATATATAGCACCAGGTTCATTTTCTCTGAAAAAACTCAAAAATATAAGAGTTTTAGCCCAGAATTTAATTTCCTGACCACTTTTATCTTCTGGAGATTCTATAAATATTTCTTTTTTGTCCAATTTAGATATTCTTGAAAGATAATTGCCACGAAAAAGTCCAGACTTGACTTCTACAAGAATATTTAAACCAGATTCAAGTTTTTCAAGATGTTCGCCATCAGCCATTAACTTAACCTCTTAAATAATCTATAAACATTTTCTGTAGTCTTCTCCTCTATTTCTAAAACATCAACCTTATGCACAGAAGCAATTTTTTGTGCAATAATCGGTATATATGAAGGATCATTTCTCTTTCCTCTAAAAGGAACTGGTGTCATATAAGGACAATCTGTTTCAAGAAGCAATCTATCTACCGGTGTAGCTTTAACAGCTTTGAGATCGTTTTTTCTAAAAGTCACAGTTCCAGTAAAAGAAATATAAAATCCTAGCGAAAGAAATCTTTCAACTTCTTTTTCATCGCCAGAAAAACAATGCATAACACCTTTTGAGACATTATGAGATTTTAAAATTTCATAACAATCATCATACGCATCACGACAATGTATAACAACTGGAAGCTCTTTTTCTTTAGCAATTTCAAGCTGTTTTATAAAAACTTTCTTCTGAATATCAATCGGAGAATACTCTTTAAAATAATCAAGACCAATTTCTCCAAGACCTATAATCTTTTTATCGGCAAAAAACAAAAATAAGTTCTCTTCAAAATTTTTATTATAATTTATAGCATCATGAGGATGCATTCCAACTGTACCCCATATATGTTCAAAACGATTTATAATCTCAATTGTTTTTTTACAGGAATTTAAATCATAACCAATATTTATTATTCTTCCAACAGAATTATCTAGTGATTTTTTGTAAACAATTTCAATATCATTGTCAAACTGTTCATTTTGAAGATGAGCATGACTATCAATAAACATTAAAGCCACCTGTTTTTGAAATCATATTTTTCAACAATAATCTTTCCTTCATCAAAGAGTTTTAAAAAAGCTTTAGCAACAACAGGATCAAACTGAGTACCTGAACATTTTTCAATTTCAGCCTTTGCAATCTTCGCAGGAAGACCTTCTCTATAAGGTCTATCAGAAGTCATAGCGTCAAAAGTATCAGCAACTGCTATTATCCTTGCACCAAGTGGTATTTCCTCACCTTTAAGACCTTCTGGATATCCATGACCATCCCATCTTTCATGATGATATTTAACAATAGGAACAATATCTTCAAGAAAATTTACACTTTGTAAAATATCTGCACCAATAACAGGATGTTTTTTAATTATTGAAAACTCATCATCAGTGAGTCTACCGTTTTTATTCAATATATTTTCAATAATACCAATTTTTCCAATATCATGAAGAAGACTTGCATACTCAAGCCTTTCTAACTGTTTTTTATTGTACCCCAAATATTCAGCAATAGGAATTGCATATTTTGTAACCTGAGAAGAATGTCCACCAGTATAACTATCTTTTGCATCAAGAGCATTTGACAAAGCAAGTATTGTAGTCTTATAAGAATCTTTCATATTATCATAAAGATTAGCATTTTCAATTGCTACAGCAATCTGACTAGACAATATAATGAGAAGTTCTAAATCGTTTTCATTGAATATTTCATTATTTTCTTTGTTATTAACACTTAAAACACCAATTATCTCATTTTTAATCTTTAAAGGAACGCATAAAAACGATTTGTTTGAATATTTATCGTTTTTTTGAGACTTTTTTTCACCATCAAGTTCTCTTTCTATATCTTTAATTAAAAGAGGGTTTCCTTCTACAGCGACTTTACCAATAATACCCTGACCAATCGGAATAGTAAGATTATTAACTAATTCTCTATCAAGACCTTTACTTATTTTAAGCACAAGATTTTCCTTTTTTTCATCAAAAAGAAAAAGACTTACTCTTCCAACTTTTAAAACATCAACTGTAACAGAAAGTACCATATCAAGAAGCAATTCAAGATCAAGCACACTATTTATAGCATTACTAATATTATGAAGCTCACCAAGTTCTTGAATTTTTCTATCAAGAAGACTTTTCATAACAACATAATCTTTTGTATCTTGTTTTTTTGAATAAACAGAATAAACAGAAAGTAAAAAAAACATCATAGTAACAAGAATTCTATGATAAACACTTTCAAGATTAATTAATACAAAAAGGAAAAAAAGAATAACATTAAAATATATTATTATTAAAAAAATGTTTTCCTGAAATAATAATTTTTTTCTAAAAAAATACAAACCCGAAAGCATACTAAATAGCAATAAAACAGATATACTGAAAAATCCTCTTCCTGATTTAAGACCCTCAGAAACAAATAACCATATACCAGTATTTAATAGACTAGCTATTATAAAAAACAAAAATTTCATTTATTTGAATCCTCTGAATAAATGACACAACAAAGAGATGCATCATTAAACTTATATTTTTTAATACACTACTTATTTACTTTTAAGCTCTTTTAATTTTTTCAAAAGCTCAGGAGAAAAAACAGAATATTTATTTCTGCCTGTTTCTTTAGAATAATACATAGCATTATCAGCAGCTTCTATAAGATCTACCTTTTCTTCCGCATGATATGGATATGTTGACACACCAAGACTAACAGTTATAGGAACAATTTTATCCTCAACATAAAAATCATAAGTTTCTATGTTCTTTCTAATTCTTTCAGCAGGGACTCTCGCTTCTTCAGTCGTAAGTTCAGGAAGTATAACTGAAAATTCTTCTCCACCATATCTAGCTGGAATATCAACATCTCTAACACTTTTTTCAACAAGTCTAGCAACAATTTTTAACACTCTATCGCCAACCTGATGACCATAAGTATCATTGAATATTTTAAAATGATCAATATCCATCATTAAAAATGATAAAGGTTTTGAATACCTTTTAGCTCTCTGAAGTTCTTCATCAAGCCTCTGTTGGAAATATCTATGAATATAAAGTTTTGTAAGTCCATCTGTAATAGCAAGTCTATAAAGAATAGCTTTATCTATAGCAATAGCAGCCTGTAAAGCAATAGCTTCAAAAAGGTCTCTATCACTATCATTATATGTATTAGGTATAGATTTACTAATATTTATAACTCCAATTAATTTATCTTTAACTTTTAAAGGAGCAGACATAAGAGTTCCGCTCTCAGCTTTTCTACCTTTCATTTTTTCAAAACCAGCTTCTTTCATAGTATCGTAAATAAGAAGAGGTTTTCCAGTGCGAATAACCCAACCAACAATACCACGATTAGGATTTATAAGTGTATCTCTAATTATATCCTCAGGCAAGCCATAAGAAGCTTCAATCTTAAGCATTTCAGTTTCATCATCAAAAAGCATTATTGAACCTTTTTCCGCTTCAAGCACATTTATAGAAATATCCATAATTTCACTCAAAAGTTCTTTATAATCAAGAACAGCACTTATTGTCTGAGAAATTTCATAAAGAATTTTAAGATCACTCATTTTCTTTTTAAGATTTTTTCTCATTTTATCAAAAGATTTAGCAAGCTCTCCAATTTCATCACCAGAATCAATATGAAGTTCCTGAGAAAGATCACCCCCTGCAATACTTAAAGCTACTTTATGAAGCATTTTAAGCTGCCTAGTTATACCATGAGAAAAAACAACACCAAGAGCAATAGAAAACAACATAAAAACAGTAACCACATACATAAATTTTTTCATTAATTCTCTAGCAGGCTGAAAAGCTTCTCTTTCAGTCTGTTCAATAACAACACCCCAAGTAGGAGAAAAAAATCCACCTGTACGAACAAGATCATCTTTAAAAAGTTCTGTACTAACATAAGAAGCAAATTTAGGAGTAATAGAATTAATAAAAACTCTGCCACCATCTCCAAGTTTTTTTAACTCATTTATTTTATCATTATCAATATATTTAGTTTTTGAATCAAATTTTTCTTCATTTGAATGAGCAATAAGAAAACCTGTTTTTTCATCAATTACAAATGCAAATCCAGTTTTACCAAAATTCACCCTTTTAACAGCTTCCCAAACTTCAGTAAGAGAAATTTCTGCAATTAAAATACCCACAGGTTTAAGAAGATTATTTCTAACATATACTCCCATAACCTGCATAGGAAAACCAGTTTCTTTATCAAAATAAACATCTGAATAAAAACCATTATTAACATTACTACCCCTAACCGAACCAAAATACCAATATTTAAGGACATTAGGATCAATATCATCAATTTCAGAAAGCTGTTTTACAACTTTGCTTCCACCTTTATTTACAGCAGCGATACCCTTACTTCCTCTCGAATCAACAAAATAAAGGTTTTTAAAAATAGTAAAATTATTAAGAGTAGTTCTAAGAATTGTTTTTTCTTCTTCACCAAAATTACCAGTTTGAAGACTAGGAAGTTTTGAAGTAGATTTAAGCATTTTATGAGCAGTAATAATTTTTTCATTAAGTTCCTGAGCCAAAACCACAGAAATTCTCTTACTAGAATCAATTATCTGATCTCTAATAACTTGTTTTTGAGAAGTATAAGCAAAATAACCTAGAGTCATAAGAGGAACTATTCCAACAATAAGGAATAGTATCATAAGCTTTTGTTTCATAGAAAAACGAATATTGTCATCTTCAAAATAATTAGTTTTTTTCATATTTACCTACTATATTATATATATCGTATTCTAACAAATTTTTTTTAGCAATTTCAACAAAAAAAACAAAAACTGATAATATACTATATAAAAAAAGAAATATAAGCAATATAAAAATCAGTATAAGAACAGTATGCAATGCGTATTAAAGCTGTATAAGAACAGTATGCAATGCGTATGAAAGCGGTATAAGGGTGGCGAAATGGCAAAAGAACAAATCAAAATGTTCACTGAACATTTTTTGGCGAAGTAGGAAGAGCAATGTGGAATTAGAAAATCTTTGAAAGCTTGTCATATGCCGTGTTGACTTGTCAAGTTTTTTTTTATAAATACTTAATTTTCAGTTTGCAGGTTTTAGACTTTTTTTCGCATATCAAAATTATCTGTTACGGGTCCTGTCGACTGCGAAGTAT
>Ga0265293_10010635_pt1 | contig 12798 bp, 13 predicted proteins | sample Munlanlewell138R_FD_192505 | JGI IMG/M metagenome (GOLD analysis project Ga0265293, IMG submission 192505) | Leachate microbial communities from a municipal landfill in Southern Ontario, Canada - Leachate well 138R | ecosystem: Engineered > Solid waste > Landfill > Unclassified | place: Canada... | reverse complement strand
GATTTCTTACTCTACTTTGTTTCTCAACTTGTTGGTGCGGTATTGGCTTCACTCTTGTTATTTGTCATTTTAGGCGATCAAGCAAAAGCTTCAGGCTTAGGTGCAAATGGCATTGGCGCATTATTTGCGACAAACGATCTAGGTTGGATGGTTGCATTACTTGTTGAACTTGTCTTAACGTTTATCTTTGTATTTGCGATTATTGGCATTACAAATGATGAATCTAGAGCACCTTTAGCCGGATTATTAATTGGTGTGGTGTTAGTAGGTATCGTTATTGCAGGATTCCAAGTTACAGGCACATCTGTTAACCCCGTACGTAGTTTAGCACCTGCATTATTTGTTGGTGGCGATGCCCTTAAGGATGTTTGGATCTTCTTAGTTGGACCACTTCTAGGTGGTGCGTTAGCTGGTGTTGTAGGAAACTTACTACTTACTGAAGAATAAAACAAATATAAAAGTCACTCGATTTTAGAGTGACTTTTTTTATATTTAATGATAGGGAAACCCTATCATCTAAGGCTTCTCGCCCGTTTAATTACTTTATTTTGAACATAGTATTCATAATATAATAATCCACTTGATTCAACAATTTTAAGCTCGACTTTTCCGCTTTCTTTTTTATCATTTTCAATTAAATATTTTCCTGCAAGTTTGTCCCCTACCTGCCTTAAATCTAATGTGAACTTCAACGTGTCTTTAACTTCTATGATCGTTTTTATGGATAATTTATCTTCATCGTATTGTTCTAGATCTACTTTAACTTTATGAACTTCTTTTCCATCTTTATAGATGTAGTATTGATACGTTTGATCATTGTCTTCTAAGTCCTTTTCAATTTCAAGCGAAACGTAGTCTTTATCTTTTTTGTCTTTATCTTTATAGATTAAATATTCTTTTTCTATCTCATCTTCTTCTGTTTCAATAGAGATTTCAACATAATACCATTTATCATTATGAATAATAACCCCGTTTTGTTCAATTTCATCGTCTTCAATTTCTTCTTCTTTTAGTGTTTCATTGTAGTGGAATACATATTCTATATTTCCATCTTTACTAGGCATACTGTATTTCACCATATGTTCATAAGGTTTGTTGCCTTCTTCATTTTCATAATCTGACGCTACAACATCATTAGAAATTTTACCACCATCTAAGTAGTATTCTAAAATTCCAAAATAACGGTGAACATCATCAATGGTCTTTTCATCGATTAAACGATTTGAAGAATCTTGGGCATACATCCCACCTACATTTTGACCACTTAATCTTGCGGATGTTACTACGGCAAACGATGTGATTTCTTCTTTAGAGAGTTTGGTAGTCTTTTTATTACATCCTACGAGCATTCCAACACCAAGTGTTAGCATTAATGCAAATAATAATAGTTTTGTTTTTTTCATGTTTCATTTCTCCATTCACTATGTATACGAACGAGATGGCACTTTTATTGGTAAAAAAAATAAAAAAACCTTAAACTTAGAAAATCAAATTCCTAGTTTAAGGCTTTATCTAGAGAAAATCAAAGGGGGTAATAATTTTATTATTTTCTTCTTGAAGGTACTTACGTAAATTGGTATTTCGCTTTTCATTTAATATTTTAGAGGCTTTTTCAATTAAAGGTAACTCGCCTAGTAAATATAAATACGCTTTAGCTCGTGTAACCCCCGTATATAGGAGTTCTTTCCTTAACATATGCGCGTAGTTTCTAACGAGTGGCATGTAGACAATTTTATATTCTGATCCTTGTGATTTATGAACACTAATCGCATAAGCTAAGCTTAGGTTTTCTAAATTAGATGATTCATATTCCACATCAATACCATTAAAGTTAATCAGCAAATATTTTCCATCTTTTGTCTGAATAATGTCTTTAATAACACCGATATCTCCATTCATAATGCCTTTTTTAGGTTCATTCATCAGTTGGATGACTTTGTCTTTAATGTAGAAAAAGTTTGAGCCATATTGCATAAAGCTACGTTTGTCTTTAATAAAGTGGGCTTGCATCGCTTTATTCACAGCATCAATACCCGTTTGCCCCCGGTATATAGGAATCAATGTTTGAATGTCTTCATATAAATCATACCCTTCATTGATCGCTTCTTCCGTAAGTTTAATGAGTGTGTTTGTAATGTCTTTTTCTTTTAAGTTCATAAAGATTAAATCATCCATACTCTCATAAGCAGAGGCATTGACGGTTTGATAGTTAATTTGATTGGATAGTTCAATGATGTGTGAATTTTTCGCTTGTCTATGAATCTCACTTAGTTCGATGACTTTAACACGCTTAGATTCAATCATATCACCAAGTACTTGACCGGGTCCAACACTTGGAAGCTGATCTTTATCACCAACAATAATGACTTTAGAAGTTTTAGGGATTGCGCTTAGGAGTTGTTCCATTAAAAAGATATCAATCATCGAGCCTTCATCTATAATGATTAAATCATGACTTAATGGATTATCTTCACCATAATGGAAATTACCTTCATAATCATAACCAAGGAGTTTATGAATGGTATATGCTTTTAAATTCATCACATCCTCCATGCGTCTAGATGCACGTCCTGTTGGGGCACAAAGGGCAATTTTATACGTAATTGAGTCAATATCTAAATTGAGTCCAAATAATCGTGCATAAACTAATAAAACCCCTGATAGCACCGTTGTTTTACCAGTTCCAGGCCCGCCTGTGATAATACTAATCGGACTTTTAATGGATTGTTTGATGGCTTCTTTTTGTAAGCCGGTATAGGTAATGTTTAATATCTTTTCAACTTGGGCAATATTGGCATCAAAAACCATGTCTGTAACAACGGTTTCTTTCGTAAATGCTTTAATGTGTTTTGAGATATTAAACTCTGCCGTTTTTATTTTGGGAATTGAATACGTATCTTGTTCATAAATGATTTTATTGGTGGTTATTAAGCGTTGTAAATGGGTGTCAATGATAGGACCATCCACATGGCCAATAATTTGATTAGCGGCTTGAATGAAGATATTTTTATAAACATAGGTATTACCCGTTTGAAATAAAATCGTTTCAAGAGCATAGATGAGTGCCGCTTCTATCCGCTTAGGATCATCATAAGAAAAGCCTAGCTTTATCGCAATTTCATCGGCACGTTTAAAGCCAACGCCATAAATATCATCAATCATTTGATAAGGGTTGTTCTTTAATACTTTCATCGTATCTTTACCATAAACATTGTAGAGTTTTGTTGCCATTAAAAGGGTAATATCATACTTAAATAATTCCCTCATTACAAGTTCTAAGTGCGATTCTTTTAATAACTCTTGATACAATCTTTCAATTTGAACAGGACTAAAATTGATTTGCCTTAAGATGTTTTTATCCTTGATAATCTTAGCGATTGCATCATCGCCAAAGTGATCAACAATCAACTTAGCTCTAACAGGACCAATACCTGTAAAGAGTTCACTAGATAAGTATTTTATTAAGCCATCTTTGTTTTGTTTTTCGGCTTGTTCATAACTATTGACTTTATATTGCACGCCATATGTGGGGTGCGTTATTTCTACAACATCAAAGGTGTAAAGCGTATCAACCGATAAAACAGGCAAGTTGCCTGTAATGGTCTCGACCTCGCCATTTTCAAGTTCTATCCTGTAAATGGTGTATGCATTGTCTTTGTTTCTAAAAACGGTTCTAATAATTCTACCTGTTAAGGTCATGTCTGGTTCCTTTTTTACTTGAAAAATAATAGATAACTAACAAAATCGCACCTAAAATTAAAGTAGCGGATAAGATATAGAATAAACCGATGTTAATATAACCATAAATAAATCCAGCCACAATCGGTCCAACAACTGCCCCTAGTGATAAAGCACTTTGTCTTAACCCCATTAACATGCCACTAGAGAGTGATATTTCTTCATTTAAGTGATTGACAATAGAGGGTTCATAAACCGCTCTAGTGGCCACATAAACCATATAGAAACTGTATAAATAAATCATTAAGTATGTATTGCCTAGAATAAAGGTAATAAAACTTAAAGCCCCACCAATCACTAAGCTTACAATGCTTGATTTGATTGGATCAAACCTTCTTGCAATGAATGGAACAAGTACACCCGTAACAATCATTGTTACAATACCAGTTGTAAAGGCAAAATAACCTACAGCACTACTTTTATAACCTAAATCAATAATGTAGAGATCAATATATTTACCAAAGTTGGCAATTGGAATATTTACGATTGCAATAATTAAAAATAAGAAGGCAAGTTGTTTAGAGATATGTTTAAATTGCTTCATTTGAGTTAAAAAGCCTGCTCTTTCTGTTGAACCATGTACCTTCGTATCAACAAATAACGCTAAGAAAGCCATCACAAAACTCATTGCACCTTGAACGTATAATACATAATTGGGGTTATCTGCAAACACATCACCAAGGATTCCACCTAATAAATAAGATACACTTGCGCCAAAGGTTGTAAGTGCTAAAAACCAAGCAATAACACTTTTTTTATTGGTTATGTCTTTATCTTCCGCGATATAAGCAAGCATTGAAACGGTTAAGCTACTCGCAAATACCCCGGCTAAAAAACGAACCGCTAAAATATAATACGCATTCGTAAAATAGCCAAATAACGCTTGAGAAATCCCATACCCAATAAAACCATAAAACATAATATACTTTCTTTTTTTAACATCACCTAAATTACCCCAAAATGGGCTCATAATAAGCGTACCTAAATTCATGGCCGCAAAAAAAAGCCCAAACATATATTCACTGACACCGATCTTTCGAATAAAAGCGGGTGTAACCGGATGGGCTAAACTGGTTGTAATCGCAATTAAAACGGTAAATACATATAAATATAAAACTTTTTTCTTCATTAATACTTTCTTCTTTCCTCGTTATAATAAACCGCATCAATAAAGCCCCCACCAACACATACCTCACCACTATAAAATGCGGCTGCTTGACCGGGGGTAACGGCTCTTTCTTTTGCTGGATAAACCACTTCTAATGTATAGTCGTCTATCCATTTTAATTCAACTTTTACATCTTTAGAGCGGTATCTAAACTTTGCACTATACGATTTATCTAAACTTTTAGAATCGCGCCAAACGACATCTTTAACAATACATCTATTCGAATACAAATACGCATGGTGATACCCTTGACCAACATAAAGGGTATTGGTTTTTATATCTTTTCCGATAACGAACCATGGTTCTAAGTCATAGTCTTTTAATCCACCGATACCAAGACCTTTTCTTTGTCCAATAGTATAAAATATTAAACCCTCATGATCTTTAATATAGTTACCATCTAATGTTTTCATTTGACCTTTTTGAGCGGGTAAATAATTTTTTAAAAAATCATTAAAGTGTCGCTCGCCAATAAAACAGATTCCTGTGGAGTCTTTTTTATCACTTACGGTTAATTGATGACGTTTGGCAAGTTGCCTAACTTCATCTTTAGTCATATCCCCAATGGGAAATAAGGCTTTTTCTAATTGCTTTGTTGTCAGTTGTGATAAAAAGTAGGTTTGGTCTTTGTTTTGATCTTTGGCTCTTAATAATACAGGCAAACCATCAATATAACCTTTCCTAGCATAATGACCCATCGCAATGTAATCTGTCTCTTGATTTAATGCGTAATCTAGGAATGCTTTAAACTTTATTTCATTATTACATAAAATATCTGGATTAGGAGTTCTACCTTTTTCATATTCACTAATAAAGTATTTAAACACCCTATCCCAGTATTCTTCGATAAAATCAACTCTTAATAATTCAACACCTAATTGATTACTTACTTTTTTAGCATCTTGATAGTCTACTTCTTGAGCACATATCTCATCATCAATGGTGGGATTACCTAAGACATCTTTATTTGTAAGCGAATCCCAATTTCTCATAAAACAGGCTTTTACGTTGTAGTTGTCTTTTAATTTTATTAATGCAACCGCTGAATCTACTCCGCCTGATAAACCTAATATTACTTTTTTCATAATTTCACATCACTTGGTAATCTATAATCACTTCTTGGTGATAAAGAAATCTCTACAATCTTAGGACCATCAGGCATGACTTGTCTTTTAAATTGCGAATTATAAAATCTCTTTATAAAGCGGTTTACCGTTTCTTTTGCAAAAGGTTTTTCTAATTCAAATGCCTGCGAAAGCATAAAAATCATTTTCTCTTGATCATCACCACACACTAAGTGTCTATAAATTAAATAATCGTTCATTTCATATTCGCCAATCAGTTTTTCAGTTTCTTGACCAATAACTAATTCTGGTGAGATGGGTGTGTCTAAAATATCATTAATCACTTCTTGTGCTTCTTTAAACATAGGTATGTAGTTTTTAAGTTGTGTTTTAACTAATGTTTTGGGTAGCCCCGCATTAATCGCATACATACTCATCATATCCCCATTGTATGTCATGAACCCAAGTGCAATTTCAGATAAGTTACCTGTTCCTAAAACAATACCACCATCTTTATTTGCTAAGTTCATTAACGTCATAGTGCGAATGCGTGCTTGTGTATTTTCATAGGTTACATCAAAGTGATTAGGGTCTTGTTTGATGGCTTTAAAGTGAAGGTGAGCTTCATCATTAATGTCTATTTCTTTATACGTTACCCCTAAGATCTTTGATAACTCTTTTGCGTTTGCTTTAGTTCTACTGCTTGTCGCTAAACCAGGCATTGATATCGCATGGATATTTTTAACATCTAAATGAAATCGCTTAAATGTATCATAACAAACCAATAAGGCAAGTGTCGAATCTAGTCCCCCAGATATGCCAATCATCACCTTTGGAAAACCGATGTGTTCTAAGCGTTTATAAAGCGCACTTGTTTGAAGGGTTCTAATTTGATTAAAATCACCTTTAAAAGGGGATTTATCGATCGGATGACAAAAATAAAAGTCATCATCAGGAAATGACACTTTTACTTTTTTAAATTTAAAATTATACTTGTGAAGGAAATCTTTTATATTGGTCTCTTTTCTTCTAGAGAAATTTATATGGCCAAAGTCAATATCTGAATATAAACCTTGTGTTTCATTGTTTTGAAACTTATCTTCAATAATGAGTTTTCCTAATGAAGCATGAATGTTATGTCCGCTAAACACAGTTTCACTCGTTGATTCACCAATGCCACTTGATGTATATAAATACGCACCATGGTTTTTTCTTGAATGTTCTAAGACAATGTTTCGTCTAATGTCTTCTTTTTCTAAAAACTCATTAGAGGCACTTAAGTTAATAATGAGATTTGCGCCCTCTAAACTTAAATAGTTTCCTGGCGTTATTGGCACCCACATATCTTGACAGATCTCAATCCCAAAACACACTTGTTGTTTCTCATCTTCAAATAAAATGTGACCAAAAGGCACATTTTGGCCTAATAGCTCGATCGTTTCAAAATCGACACCAACGCCACTATTAAACCATCGCTTTTCACCAAATTCACCGGTGTTTGGTAAATAAAGTTTAGGTGTAACCCCTAGTATCTTCTTACCCTGAAAGACGACGGCGGTATTATATAGAGCACCGTGGATATCGATTGGCATACCAACAATCGCAACGCCTTTAAAGTCAATCTCTAATAAAGACTTTAGGGATGCTAAAGTATCTTTTAACAAACTATCTTGGTAAAACAGATCACCACACGTATAACCCGTTAAAGAAAGTTCAGGAAAAACCACTAAATCCGCTTTAGTCTGCTTTAAAACTTCAATATGCTGTTTTACGTTTTCTTTTGGGTTACCAATTGTTAATTTTGGTGTCACCGTCAAGGCTTTTAAAAAACCATTTTTCATACTTTTACCTCATATAACTTGTGTTCTATAATATACTTTAATACATCACTAGGGATAAATTCCATATGTTTAGAAGGATTTTGTCTAAATGCTGAAGATGAAATGTTTAAATCTATTTCTACAATATGAAACTTATCTTCATGTGGATGATACCTTTTAATAATTTCATCCACATTAAACCCTTCCCTCTTTAAAACAATAAATTCAAACTCTTCAATAAGGGATTGATAGTTAATCCATTGGTCTAAATAAGATAGATTATCTGCACCAAGCAAGAAATATACACTTGTTTTATATGTGTTATATATTTCTTTTAGAGAGTAATACGTCCCTTTATATGTCTTTATGTTTTCTAGTTTTGAAACTTCAAAAACTGAATCTTGAAAAGCCAGTTTTAACATAGTAAAACGGTCTTTAAACGATACATGTAAATCTTTCCATGTATAATAATCACCTACAGGAAGTAAGATAAACTTATCAGGGTTAAAGACTTCTAGAACTTTGTCTGCAATTTTTTGATGCGCTATGGTTGGTGGATTAAATGTACCACCGTAGACAATTATCATAATACATCTCCTAATCAATTATATCATATGATATGAAAAAATATTATATGTTATAATAATATTGATTGATTATGAAAGATGAAAAGAACGTACACGAAAACGAACATACGTATACAACAATTAAAGCTAAACCAGTAGAGTTAAAAAAATCTTATGATTATTTTGGTAAAAAATGGTACTTTAGGGTATTTACACCTATAGTTGTATTTTTTATTAAGATTTTTGTGCGTTTTTTATGGGCTCCTATTATGTGGGGATTTAGGGTCAAGAATAAAAAGATTATTAAACCCCTTAAGAAAAAAGGTCATGTTTTTGTATCCAATCACCTTCATCCCTTTGATGCGTTTTTAACAGGCACTGTATTGTTTCCAAAACGCGCCTATTATACAATGCTTCAAAGCAATCTAGGGATTCCTTTCTTAGGAAAGTTTATGCGGTTTCTTGGAGGGGCTCCAATACCTGAAAAAAGAGAGTTTTTACCCGAGTTTCAGGAACAAATGAATGAAGCCCTAGTTAGAAAAGCGTTTGTTGGTGTCTATCCAGAAGCGGCGTTAAGACCTTATCATCCAGGGATTCGATCGTTTAAAAAAGGAGCATTTCGTTTCGCTTTAGATTCAAATGTTGATATAATACCTATGGTATTCGTCTTACGAAAACCTTATGGGATTTATAAGTTATTTAAACGTAAGCCTTTGCTCCATCTTCATTTTTTACCACTGTATAAAATGGATAACAAAGGATCACGTTATGAAACCATTGCCTACCATACAGAAAACTTAAATAAAATAATGCGTGAATATTATAATGAGTTTTCTAATGTTCATATAAAGGAGTGATTCAATGATTGATGAAAGAGAAAGATACTTTGAAATACTACGAAAAAAGAATTTAAGAATCACAAAATCGCGTCGTGCGATGATTGAAATTTTAGAGGATAATCATCTCACGTTTAAAGAGATACAAAAGAAACTTGCGGAAAGAGGTTTTACAAACGTATCGACAATATATAACAACCTAGATTTTTTGATTCAACAAAAAATTGCGGTAGAGTTATATATTAATGAAACAAAGTATTATGACTTAGCAATTGATAATCCGATGCATAATGCCGATAGTCATATTCATGTGGTTATAAAAGATACGAATAAAATCACCGAAGTATCAGCCCCAGAAATATTTGAATTTATTAAGTCACATAAAGCCTTTAAGGATTTAAATGTGGAATACATTCGTATTACGGTAGGCTCAAGAAAGAAAAAATAAAAGGACCCCCACATGGTCCTTTAATTTTTTATAACCGCCCTTAGGATTGCGGATTTACTTCTGGGATTATGGTTTAATTCATCTATGGAAGGGGTTATCTTTTTTCTATAGTATTTAAAAGGCATTTCTTTAGGGAGGGTAGGTACATTTAAAAAGGGCTCCTCACAAAGTTCTTTAAAGGTTTCTTTAACCAATCTATCTTCTAAAGAATGGAAAGTAATAACCGCTAAAACACCCTCTTTGTTTAACATGGATAAAGCATCCGGTAAGACACTTTCAAGCACATTAATCTCATCGTTAATATAAATTCTTAACGCCTGGAAAACGCGCTTTGCGGAGTGACCTTTCCTTTTTTTATATTTATCGGTAATTTCTACCAAGTCATTACTTGTTTTAAGGGGTCTATTTTTAACAATGTCTTGTGCGATTTTATAACTATTAGGCTCTTCACCATAGAGTCTAAAGATTTGCTCTAATTGTTTAACATCGTATGTGTTTAGGACTTTCTCTGCGGTCAATTCAAGACGTTGATTCATTCTCATATCTAAAGGGGCATCATGAAGGTATGAAAAACCCCGTTTTAAATCATCGATTTGATAACTACTCATACCTAAGTCCATAATAATTCCATCGACTTTATCTATACCTTCATCTTTAAGTAAGGCTTTCATATCTTTAAAATTGGCATGAATAATTTTAAGATTGGAAAAAGAACTTAGTCTTTTTTTTGCATAAGCGATGGCGTTTTCATCTTGATCAAAGGCGTATAAAAAACCACCTTCTAGTTGGTTTAATATCGCCTCGCTATGACCACCTAAACCAAGGGTTAAGTCTACATAAATACCATCTTTCTTAATGGATAAGGATTCGATTGTTTCGTTTAATAAAACGGTTGTATGTTTCATATGTCTATTTTACCTCATTTTAATGATTATTCCAAAGAAAAAGATGCACTTAAGCATCTTTTCTTACTCGTCGTGTTCTACGACTACCTTCCCCTTATACTCACCACTAATCGGATTTACTCTATGTGGTAATACAAAGTCGCCTGTGTTTTTATCAATTACTAATGTCGGCTTTTGTAATTTATAATGGGTGCGGCGTTTTCTTTTTCTGGTTTTACCCGTTCTTCTAAAAGGAACAGCCATTTTATATACACCTCCATGTATTCATTAAGTTTCATAGATGTTTAATGGCATTTCTGCCACTAACCATCCCCAAACCAGTTCATAAACATCCACTTTATTGTCGATGACTTTATATTCGGTTTGTGAAGTATCACTCACTTCATCTTCTAAATGAAAGTTTAGTTGATACTTTTTAGGTTTTAAAGTATCTGATGTTAGATAGGTTAATTCCACACTCACATCCAGTTTAAATTCTAAATAGGTACTATAGATAAATTTATAGCTACCTTTAACATAGCATATACCGATATCTTCAATCATATCTAAAAGTTTGAGTTCTTTTTTATAGTCTATCTCTAAGTCTATGCCATGGAATTGGTTTTCTTTTAGTTCTAATAATGTGTATACCACTTTTATCACCAACGCAAGTTATTATAGCAAACCAACCCCTTAATGTCAATAAAAAAAACTTGCGATTCTCATCACAAGTTTACGCAATTTGATTTCTTAAGAATTCTTTGAGTTCTGATAGAACCCCCAATATATCTTCATCAAGGTTATAAACCTCTTCACTCGTATCCATACTAACCACACGGTTTCTGATGGGAATGGTGATGGCTTTGCCATGAAGTAGTAATTTAAGTTCTAAAACATGGTGATACACATCGTTAATCTTTTTAAACTTAAAGGATGTTTCAATACCTTTAATTTCAATATAAGGCACCTCAACACTATAATCATTATAAATGCGGGGATGATTGTGGTCGATTAAGCACGTGTAGTAATATAAAAAATTACTACCAAAAGATAAACTATTAAACCGGGTCATATCATAACGGATTTTATCAGCATCATAAACAACTTTAGATTCGATATCTTTTACTAAAAACTCTGGAAACGAAAACACAAGGGGTTGATGAATCATTTCCTCAGAGCCAACACCTAAAAACAACTGGCCTCGATCAAAGGCTTTTGATAAGTCTTGGTGAACATACGAATCAAATGTTTCATAGGCTTCTTTTTTTTCTGATTTAAAAAACTCTTTCATAAACTTTTGTCTTTCCATAAATACGCCTCCTAAGTTAAATTCATTGTATCATTAAAGGTTTACTGTGTCAATTTACTTAAACAATAAAACAAAAATAGAAATTTGTGTTTGATAGGCTAAGATAAAAAAAATAGGAATTAATCCTATTTATGTAAAATCAGTGTTAAGAATACAAAGCCAACAAATAAGATTGCTAATACGAAGGTTGAACGCATTAAAAACAGTTCAATTCCTCTGGCTTTTTGATTTTTGAATAAGTCTGATTTTTCGCCGCTAAATGCTTCTTGAATATTATCTTGAGATTCTTGAACAGCAACAACGATTATAAGTAGTATCCCTAGGATTAAAACTACAATATCACTCCAAAGCATAATTACCTCCTTAAAACACAAGAGTATTTTAACAATATCTCATGACTTTGTCAAACACAATTGATTAATATTGCATAAACAACTTGAAAAAACGCGTCATTAATGATTAAATAGATATATAATAGTTAATAAAGGTGATAGTTTTGAATATAAAAGTATTTGTATTAGGCGCTTATCAAAGTAACTGTTATGTGTTGTATAAAGACTTTAAGGCAATGGTCGTAGATCCTGGTTATGAATCTTTAGAGTTATCTAACTTTTTATCAAGTAAGGGCCTTGTTGTGGATGTTATTTATATAACACATGGTCATATTGATCATGTGGGTGGGGTTAATTATTTAAAGAAGTTCTTCCCTTCTGCAACCGTCTATGCGCCCTTAAAGGATCATTACTGGTATAGTAAAAACCCTAGGAAAGGTCTTTATGAAGACGTTTTAATTGACGTATTTGTAAAAGAAGGGGATTATGTTTCTTTCTTTGATTATTTGTTTAAAGTGATTGAAACACCGGGTCATTCTTATGGATCGAGTTGTTTATATTATGATCGTATTTTATTTAGTGGCGATACACTGTTTAAAGGCAGTATTGGTAGAAGCGATCTATATTTAGGTA
>Ga0265293_10010634_pt1 | contig 12799 bp, 12 predicted proteins | sample Munlanlewell138R_FD_192505 | JGI IMG/M metagenome (GOLD analysis project Ga0265293, IMG submission 192505) | Leachate microbial communities from a municipal landfill in Southern Ontario, Canada - Leachate well 138R | ecosystem: Engineered > Solid waste > Landfill > Unclassified | place: Canada... | reverse complement strand
TAGTAAATAAAGTTAGTAACTATATAATAGCTATATCTTTAGACATAAATGAACTTGAGTTAATAACAAGAGAATATATATTAGTTGATCAAATAAAATTAAACAAATTAGAAGAAAATATTTATAAGCATATTAATCTTAACATGCCGCTGCAATATATAGAGGGACATATAACCTTCTTAGACTTAAAAATAGCTGTTAAAGCCCCTATTTTAATACCAAGAATAGAAACCGAATATTGGGTATATAATTTAATACAAGATTTAAATATACTAAAAAATGAAAGTCTTAATATTTTAGATTTATGTACAGGTAGTGGCTGCATTGCTTTAGCTTTTGCAAAAAACTTTAAAAATAGCATAGTTTATGCTTTAGATATATCTGAAAAAGCTTGTAATCTAGCGATGCATAATGCAAAAATAAACGATATTAAAAACATTAAAATACTAAAATCAGATTTATTTGATAATCTTGAAAAAGATATAAAATTTGATTTAATAGTTGCAAATCCTCCTTATATCTCGCATGAACAATTTAGAACTTTAGATCCTATGGTAAAAAACTGGGAAGATAAACGTGCTCTTGTTGCTAATGATAGTGGCCTTGAAATAATAAAAAAAATAATTTATAATTCAAAAAACTTTTTAAAAATAAATAATTTTAAGTTAAATAATTTACCGCAACTGATAATAGAAATCGATTATACTCATGGGCAAAAAGTTGAAAAAATTATGTTAAATAATAAATTTTCTAAAATAAGATTAATAAAAGATTTATCAGATAGAGATAGAATTATTTATGCAACTCTTTAATGACTATTATATTTGCATATTATTACATAATAATAAGCTATATCTTAATTATATAGAAAGTTATAGAGATAAAACTATAATTTTAAAAGATCATCAAAAATATGATTTAGCAACAAAACGAGTAATTATAGATGGAATAATATTTAATATTAATTATGTAAAAAATTTAATTAAAAATTTCATAGATATAAATAAAATAACCAATAATCTAAAAAGCAAAAATTTAATTATAATCCTTGGAGATAATAACAACTTATACCAAAATATATCTTTAGATATAAATCAAAATTTTAAAAATATAAATTCAGATTATATCCAAGATTATAATATAAGCTCGCAAAATATTAAAATTGATTCTAAAGATCTAATTTATCAGATTGCAATAGAAAATTCTAAAATATTTCAATACAATTTGCTAGCATTAGAACTAAAGCTTAATTTAAGATGCTTAACTACAATCTTTATGCCTTGTTATTATTTTTATAAATCTATTTATGATAACAGATCTAATTCAAAACAAAATAATTTTTTTAATATTTTTAATAATAATTTAAATAATAACTCTAATAATATAATTCATGAGTTGGAAGTTATATTCAAAAATATTTTTAAAGAAAAAATCGAATTATTAACACAAAACTGGCCTAAATATCTAATAAATAGAATAGATAAAGATATATTAATCACCATTTTAGGGTCTAATAATTTATTATAAAATTATTGACCAATCAATATACTAATTACTATATTACTTCGTATAAATATTTGCTATATCTTAGTCGAAAGTAATTTCTTTGATCAATTTTTCTAATACCAAAAAAATAAATTCTAAGAATGAAAAACTTATATTTATTATTGCGCTAATATTTACTACAACATGTTTTTTTATTATATCATATATACAGATAAAACAGATTAAACTACTTTTAAATCTAAAAAATGATTTTCACGAACTAAATCAGTATATAACTCAACAAAAATATCTTTTTGATCAGAAAATTAAACTAAATAAAAAATTAAAAGAGTTAGAAAAAATAAATGAAATTTTGTTTCCAAAATTATTTGATATAAAGCATATACTAAATATAATTTTAAAGAATATACCTGCAGACTGCTGCCTAGACGATTTATCTTATGACGCTCATAAAATTAGTATTAAAGGTAAAGCAAAATCATGGTTATCTTTAAATAATTTTTCAAATATATTAAATACAAAAATAGGAAAAATAATAAAAAACAAGAAATTTAAAAAGAATAATTTAATTATATATGAAATAATATTATCTCTTTAACATATCTAATATCAACCTAATATATAGGCTTCTCGCAATACTTCTATAAAAGAATTTTTTAAAGCTACAACATAATCTTTATTTGATTGCCCAATATTATATGATATACCTGTAACTTTTACAAAAGAATCAGTACTATCAATAGTATATAATAAATCATCTATTAAAACAGTTGCAATAGCTACTTTTTTAGGTTTATTATCTAGCAATATATTATTATTTATACTGTTAATATAAGAAGAAAAATTAGATAGAACAAAAAAACTATTATCAAGAACCGGAACAAAAAATAATCTATATACATATTTTAAAAATCGTCTTTCTGCAAAAAACACACCTTGTGTATAACCACTCTTAAGCAATTTTAAAGTATTTAGATAATTAAGAGAGATACCATATATATTTGTAAAAATTCCAGAAGTTTCTTGAAAAAAATTCCTAGCAGCTGCTTGCATAAAAGCTTGACTTGTTTTACCTGTATTATATAAAGTAGATTCTTGCAAATTAAAGCTACCACCAAAATCGTTCCATGTATTAACTATATGATTATCTTTTGATATATAAAAATAGATAGAATTATCATGTACAAAATAAGGCATAATTCCAGCGCCATTTGAAAACAAGATACAAGCATACAGTAGGCAATAAAATACTGACAAGATATAAACAATATAATTCATAATATAACTCCTATTTATTATACTGCCATATTTGATATAAAAATTGATTAAATAAATTATATATTAATTATATTAAACAACCAAAATAAAAAACTAGCTTTTAAAAATTATGTTTTTATATTAAATACATAAATATTATTAAATATAAATATATTTTAACCAAATATATTTTAAAATCATTGCAATTTGCATATAAATACAGATATACTTATATAATAACATCGAAAAATATTCTTTAAAATATTCACCAGAATATAAATTAATATATATTTTAAGATATAAACTGGAATATTTTGATATTAGAAATAGAGGTTAATTATGAAAAAAAAAATAGAAAAATATTTTAAATTACTTTTAACAACCAGTTACATAGGTTTAGCTTTGTTTTCAAATTTGTATTCAGCCTGTTATGGAGATGTACAAAGAGGAGAAAACCCTGGAGTTTGTAACTGGCAAAGATCTGATAACAGATGTAATGACGACAGTGAATGTTGCCCAGGTAATTACTGCTCAGCATTTGGTCAATGCGAAAGCTGCAGATTAAATTAGGTTTATATAAAAAATAAAATGTATAAAATATTTTGATTTACTCTATATATTCTAATTTGTAAATCTCTAATGAGCATTGACTTTTAGATATTAGAGTAATCTTTGATTTATATATTTTTTCTAACTGCAGTATGGAATTATATTCTTTTTCCGTTATATACTCAAAAATAAGCGGATGCAAAGTCAGCAGAATGTTAGTTTCCGTTTTTCTTCTTTCAATCTCTTCTTTTATCTTTCTTAAAATCATAAATGATTCATTCTGTACCGATTTAATAAATCCTAATCCATGACAATATTTACATCTATTAGTCAGTTGTTGTATTAATGTCTTACCTGATCTTTTGCGTGTCATTTGAACAAGACCAAACTCTGATATTTTTAAAAGAACAGATTGAAATTTATCTTTCTCTTTTAGATTTTTTTCAAAATGTCTGAAAAGTCTATGTCTATTAGCAGAATTAGCCATATCTATAAAATCTATAACTATTAAACCTCCAATATTTCTGAGTCTCAATTGAGTTGTAACCTCTTCAGCGGCTTCTAAATTTGTTTTTAATATAGTCTCTTCTAAATTGGATTGCCCAGTATATCTTCCTGTATTAACATCTATAACAGTCATAGCCTCAGTAGTTTCTATTACTATAGATCCACCTGATTTTAGATATACTTTTCTCTCAAGTGCTTGCTCAATTTGCTTCTCTATATTATATTTTTCAAATAATGTGGGTAAACCTTGATAATACTTTATTTTGCTAATATATTCAGGAACCATTTGTTTTACAAATTTGCAGATTTTGACTTGAAGATCTTTATTATCTACAACCACATATTCGACATCATCATCCAAATGATCTCTTACTATCTGTAAAGATAAATCTATATCTTGATATACTTTATCTTTAACATTTGCGTCTTTAAATTTCCTTTCAATCGTGCGCCAATTTTCTATTAAATAATTCAAATCTTCTACAATATCGCTTTCATCTTTAAATTCAGAAGTTGTTCTTATTATTGCACCCATATTTTTAGGCAGATGATTAACAAGAAGGCTCTTTAATCGCTGTCTCTCTTCTTTAGATTCAATTTTTTTTGATATCCCTATTCGCGGGATATTAGGCATCAAAACCAAAAATCTACCAGGTAAAGTGAAGCATGTCGTCAATTTAGCGCCTTTTTCATAAATTGGCTCTTTACTCACCTGTACTAAAATAGACTCTCCTTCTTTTAATATCTTACTTATATCAGGATGATGATAACTTTCTACTTTTTTAACTATTTCTTCCTGATTATCTATATCTTCAAAAGATTGACTAAGTTCTAATTTTTTTATAGAAAGATCTCTATCTATTTCTGAAATATGCAGAAATCCTGCTCTTTCTTGACCAATATCTACAAATGCTGTCTGTATGCCAGGAAGTACCTTAGTAACTACCCCTTTGAAAAAACTTTTTTCAAGGGTCTCTGTAGCCTTAGACGAAAAATATATATTCTCAAGCTCATCATTTTGTGTTATAGCAACTCTAGTTTGCCATGTATCTTCATTTATTAAAATTTTTTTCATATTTATAAATTTATTAATATCTTTTACATTTATAGTAAGTATAGCATACAATATTCTTTTATTGTAATTTAAGTAGAAAAACATTAAAAATTATGTTAAATTTACTTAAATAAAAATTATAAATCTATTTAGAATACAACTTAAACACAAGCTTAACAAAGAAATTATAATTTCATCAATAATATTATTTATAATAAAAAATATGTTTTATTTTGAATAAATATTGAAAAATTTAATTAATTAGGTTTACAATCGAAGAAAAATTAAATATTAATTATATATGATAAATTGTCAAATTTTAAAACATATGGGAGTACATATGAATAAAAAATTATTAATTCTGTTAATATCTTTACCTGTATTATCTGGATGTTGGAACCCTTTTAGACGTAAAACATGTACTACTAGAACAATGTCAGCGCCTGTAGTGGTTACAGACCCATGTTGCAATAATAACCCTACTTACACTTATAGTGAAGCATATCCAGAATACATTTACGAATCTCAAGCAACCGGATATGAACGCCCCGAGGCAAAATATATAACTCAAGAAAATCCAGGATATGAAGCATATCAGGATGATGAATATTATGATCAAAATTATGATCAAAATTATGATCAAAATTATAATGAATATTATGATCAAGATTATAATGAATATCAAGAAGGTGTAGAATTTGAAGGAGATACTGCAAATTGCGACGAGTATTATGATAATCAAAATTACGACTATGACCAAGAACAAATACCAGAAGAAGATTACATACAGGGGCAAGTAAGAACAATAGGAGATTATATTTCTCAAGACTACCAGGATGAAGACCAAAATTATGAAGATGAAGAATATCTAAGTAGCGATGAACAAGAATCAGAAGACTATGAATATACAGATACTTCAGGTGAAGAAGATGATTTTTTATTAGATCAAGAAAATCTTGATAATGATGAAGATGATCTAGAAGATAATACAGATTACCAAGATGAAGATGATTTACAAGACAATCAGGAATCTAAAGGTATAATCGAAGAATCCATCGATCTACTACAAGAAAATCCAGAATTTGATAACGAGCCAGAATCTGATATAAAAGAAGGATTTAAAGAAGTTCTTTTTGACTTTGATGGCAAAAAAATAAAAACTGATCAAGAAGATATTTTAAGATCTAATTTAGGTAAAATTAGACAACTTGCTCTTGCAGGCCATAAAATAGTTGTTGAAGGACATTCTTTTAATCCAGAGGAATCTAAAGACGACAATTTAAAGATATCTCGCAAAAAAGCAGAATCTGTTGCTAATTATCTAATAGAGAATGGCTTAGATAAAGACGCTATTCAAATACTAGCTCAAGGTGATGAAATGCCTTTAAATATAGATCAAGAAGAATTTCAAGGATTAAATCGTAGAGTCGAAATTTATAGTTACAAAGAAGCATAATAGATTACACAAAAAATAAGCCACTTATTATAAGAGGCTTATTTTTTAAAATTCTATATCTAAATATTATATATCTAATAAATCGTTAACATACTCTTTAAAATCAAATAACTTTAAATCTTTTATTTTCTCTCCATAAGATATAAACGCTATAGGAATACTCAAGTCCTTTGATATAGAGAAAACTATACCGCCTTTTCCAGTTCCATCCATTTTAGTCAAAACTATACCATTAATATCCGTGGATTCATTAAATAATTCTGCTTGATTAAAAGAATTTTGGCCAAGCATGGCATCTATAGTAAGCAGAGTTGACAATGTTTTATCAGGCAATAATTTACTTATAGTCTGTTTTATTTTTTTCAACTCTCTCATTAGATTAACTTTTGTTTGTAATCTACCAGCTGTATCTATAATTAATTTGTCATAATGACCCTTGATATATTCTTGACACCCCAAATATACAACAGAAGCTGGATCTTGGTTCTCTTTTCCAAATATTATATCTACTCCAATTCTTTGTGCTATATTACTAAGCTGCTCGGTAGCTGCAGCTCTGAATGTATCAGCAGCTACAAAAAGTACTCTACAATTTTTTTCTTTTAATAAATTACCCAACTTGCCTGCAAATGTAGTTTTACCGCTACCGTTTATACCAACTAATAAATATATATCAGAATCAAAATTATACTGATTTTTCTCAAGTATACTTTTAAGTTGGTGTGACAATGCTAATTTTAAATCATCACCAGTCTTAATTTTATTGTCTTTAAATTCTTGCTTTATATTATTTAAAATATAATTAGTAGTAGATACACCGGTATCTGCCGTAATCAATATCTCTTCAAGCTCATTTAAAGAACCTTGGTCAATATTATTAGTCTTAAATAATTGCCTAATTTTACTTGTAAATTGATTATATATATTACTTAATGCTTCTTTTAAAAAGTTAAACATAAATATCCTGTAATAAATTATTTTTTAAATTAAGATTTAGCATGTCCAAATACACTAACATCAAATATTAATAGACGTTTTTGAGTAGCATTAAATAATTTTATTGAAAATCTTGATGTAAAGTCAGCTCTATTTACAAATATAAACTTATTTAAAACATCATAAGGAGGTATTTTTATAGGTTGATTAGCATTTACAGATGTTTCACATATAATTTTATTAGTAGTTCTATTAATTTTATACATATCGTAACCAGTTTGTCCTACCCATAAAGTTGCGGGCCAAAAGAATAATAAAGATAGACAACCAGTTGTCGTTACAAAAGTTTTAGTGTCCCAATGCAATAATTTGGCTATCTTATTAGGATCAACTATAGATAGTCCTAAATAACTGGGTCTTATAATAAGATTGTCTGGGGTTCTATTTTCTATTCTGATCTGTATAGGTATATAACCATGATTTATAAGATCAGTTCCAAAATGTTTTTTGCTTTCAGCTGCTGATAGAGTTCTTGCAGTTAATGATATATCATCTTGAATTTGATAAAAACTATCTGATATATTCATAATCGGTAAATATTTAAGCTGATTAGCTTTATCTAAACAACCACTTAAAGTTGATATTATAATGAGTAAAAATAAAAATCTGGGCTTATACACTTTGCCCCTGTATTTAATGAAATTTTCAATATATTTTAATCTTGCATATACAATATATCTTACTATAATATATTTTAATCTTGTATATACAAAATATATTACTATATTGATACTTTTAGTCAAACTATATAAATTTTTATATAATTTTTTAAAGGATACAAACATGGTTAATAAATCCAATAAATTTAGAAAGATAAACAGAATTTGTTTATTCATAGCTTTAAGCCTTTTAAGTGTCCAACAATATAATAATGCATTTTTTTTAAAGATGCTATCAGATATTTTGACCGTAGGTCAAGTCTTAGAAGAATTTAACAAACAAAATAGAGAGGCTTTATTGAATAATATAAAACGTACCTTTAATGTGGACCAAACTGATCAAAATAATTATAACTTTGCAGGTCTTGATAAATTAGATCTAAAAAGATCAGGTAACAATAATTTTACATTTAAAGATTTAGGGGGTCATATACCAGAAGATGTCAGAGAGATTGTTGACTTTTTAATATTCCCTGAAAAATTCAGAAGAGTTGGAGCTATAATGCCTAAAGGTATATTATTGGTAGGCCCTCCAGGTACTGGAAAAACTTCTATTGCAAGAGCAATAGCCGGTGAAGCTAATGCCGAATTTTTTGATGCTGCCGCTTCAGAATTTATAGAAATATATGTTGGTGTAGGACCAAAAAGAATAAGAGAATTATTCGATAAAGCAAGAGATTCTGTAAAAAGAGGTCCTAGAAAAAAAGCTATAATATTTATAGATGAGCTTGATGCTATAGGAGGTTCCAGAGGCTCAGAACAAAACTCTGAATACAGAAATACATTAAATGAACTACTTAACCAGATGGATGGATTTAATCTAGATGAAACGATATTAGTAATGGGGGCTACAAATACACCAAACTCTATAGATTCAGCACTTAAGAGACCTGGCAGATTTGACCGTATAGTTGAAATTGGCCTGCCAGATGAAAAAAGTAGAGAAGATATAGTTCTGTTATATTTTAAAAAAATAGCTCATGACAATAATATAGATGTAAAAAAGATAGCTGCTGCAACTAGAGGGTTTAGCGCAGCAGACTTGAAAAATTTAGTAAACGAAGCGGCAGTCAGGGCAGCTCGAGAAGAGGCGCTTTCAGTTAATTCTAATCACTTTGATTCTGCATTAAAAGATATGATAAATAGAAAGAGAAAAAATAACTAATTTTCAGCTTATAGTAATATTAAAAATAAAAGGGGGGGGGGAGCATATTATGTTAATAAAATTTCAAAAATATATATCGCTAATTTTGTTATACCTAGTGAGCTCAACAAATATTTACTCAGATAATCATAAGAATTGGACTATATTAACTTATATAGCTGGAGATAGCGATCTTAATAAATTTATAGATGATGATTTATTACAGATGCAGCAAGGCGCCAATAATAATACAAATGTCCTAGCATTTGTAAATAAAAAGATAAATGAAGTTAAAATTGCTCAAAAATTAGTAATCACAAATGATAATATTACAAATGATGGCCCAGATTTAATTAATTTAGATAGCGGCACAAAAGAGAGCGTAATGATAGCCATTAATTGGGCTATTGAAAATTACCCTTCAGACAAATTTGCATTAATATTATGGGACCATGGATCAGGACCATTAAATAAAATTTTACAAAGTTTTGATATTTCTATAACCGATAATATCGATATTAATATTAACGACGAAAAAGGAATATGCTATGATTATACTACTGGAAACTTCTTAAATGATAGAGATCTAGCATATATATGTAAACAAACAAAGGAAAAAATTAATAAAAATATAGATATAGTAGCGTTTGATGCTTGCTTAATGGCAAATATAGAAATCGCTTATGCTATTAAAGATTCTGCTTGTTACTTAGTATCATCTCAAGAATCAGTTCCAACCTCAGGATTTAATTATAAATTAATATTAGATAGTTTAAATAAAAAAAATTTAACAGCTCAAGAACTTGCTAAAAATATGGTGCTTACATATAAAGAAACATACAAAGACCTTAATAACTATTATACTATGTCTGCAGTTGACCTTGATAAAATAGAAGAACTTACTAAAAATATAAATAAAATCTCTGTATTACTATCAAAATATTTAGAAAATCAAAAAAATCATAGAGTTGATAAAGCTATAACTTTTGCAGCTTTTACTAATAAAAATATAAGATTTAATGAACCTGATTATATAGATATATATAACTTTTATTTTAATCTAGCTAATTACATAAATATCATGAATTTAAATACTGCTGATACTATACAAATCAAAAAAGCTTTATTATCTGGACAATCTTTAATAAAAAGCGCTGTAATAGAAAATACATCCGGATCAAAATTTGCCTTAGTTCAAGGGTTATCTATATATTTACCAACTAAAATACATAACTCGTATAACACATTATATTGGGCAACTGAAACCTGTTGGAAAACCTTTTTAAATACCTATATAAGAAATCAAAAACAAATAAGATAGGCATACTTAATAATTATAATTGAGCTATATAAAACAGCTCAATTATAATTATTAATTTTAATATTTGAAAAGCATATTAATAATATAATCCCCATAATACATGCAAATACAAAAATTATCTTTATGATACAAATCTACTTCATTTCTTATAAAATACAATTGTAAAATTTAAATATAAAAAAGTTGACAGATTGTATATATTATATATTATATATTATATATAATAAGAATTATAAATAAATAAATTTATTTAAGAAATTAAAAATAAGGATAAAATGAAAAATAATAAAAACAAAACAATACTCTTTTTGATGATCTCAATTATATTTAATAATATAATACCTATGGAACATATTCAAGATAATAGTAATTATGAGGATAATAATCAAAATCAAAAAAGAACACCTATAAATTTTAACAATATGGATTTAAGTAATGACGAGTCAATATTATTAAGCTTACCACCTGAAATTTATCCATATATTTGGCAACAGTTATTAAATCTATATTCACATGAATTAACTACATTAATAGATTTTAATGATGAAATTTTTGAAAATATATATAAAGAATTAAAGAATACTTTATATATATGTAAAAAGTTTTATTATAATACAAAGTACTATAATAAATCGCTATTTATCAAAAGCTTACTTTCTTTAAACTCTAACATTTATTTTACAAAAAGAGCTTATACAAATTTAAATAAAAGCTCATTTAAACAATCTGACTTTAATAGTCATATGCATGACATTAATTCTGGTATTATTAGCCCTAATATAAAAAATAAAGATGGTGAAACAATATTAATGAAAATGGTATCATTGGGCAATATAGATGCAATAAAATCAATATTAGAATTTCATAATACTGACATTAATATTCAAGATAAATATGGCGACACAGCTTTAATGATAGCTATAAGCCGCAATAAAAAGGATATATTCAGGTTGCTACTAAATAATCCAAACATTAATGTTAACATAAAAGATAATAACGGGAATACACCGCTAATGTCTGCTATAATTTCATCATATAATTATAAAGATAAAGATGAGATAGAAGCACTGTTAGAACATCCCAATATAGATGTAAATATAAGAAACCAAAGCGGCATAACCCCCTTAATGATAGCTTCTGCCAGATATGATAAAAGAACTGTAAGATTACTTTTAAATAAACCTAATATTGATATTAATATGCAAGATTATTCTATGAATACGGCCCTAATATATTCCTGTATTGTGCCTAATAATGATGATATAACAAAATTACTTATAGATCATGGCGCTGATGTTAATACAAGAAGCAAAAAATATGATTAAAAGGTTAGCAATCTTTGGTGTAGTTTTTTTATTAAAATATTTCGCTGATAAAAAATAAATAAAGTTAGATAAAATTTAACATGCATAAAGATAAAATAGTTGAACCAAAATTAATTTATATAAAATCTATATTATATAAATTGATAAATCTTATAGAATTTCAGTTGATTCTTATGTTATTCTCTTGGCCAATTTTACTATGCTGGGGATTACCTTTATCATTAATGGCTCCTTTCGCTAATATAATCTTTGTACCATTTTTGTCTTTATTTATATTAATTTCGTCTTTTATATTTTTTACAGAACTATTATTAATTCCTAATAATTTTTTAATAAAAATATTAGATTTTTTAAGCAAAACATGGTTTTATTTATTAAGCAAATCTAGTAAATTCTGGTTAATATCGTGTAAATACCCAGGAGCATTTTATTTATTTCTTATTATATTATTTGCTGTAATAATTATTTTTAGCAAAAGATTGACAAAACCTATATTTAAAATTGGTATTATTCTATCTTTTATGTCTTTATGTCTTATAAATTTTAAGTACATAAAAAATAATAAATTAGAAATTGAGATACCAATATGCAAAAAAAATATTTTATTCTTAAAACAAGATAATTATACTATTGTAATAGATAAATATGGAGCACTAAGTCAAAACATATCGCCATTTTTCTTGATGACTAATTTCATTAAAAATGGAGCTTATAAAATAGATCATTTAATTATCCCAAAACCATCTAGCACTTGTTTTAAATCTATATCAGATTTATTAACCATAATAGATATAAAAAATATATATATACCGAAATTTAAAGCAAACCTAAATAATACTGGATGGAAAAATTGGCAATACTTATTAGAACAAGTAAATAAATATGAAATATCTCTTCAATTAACGCGAGTTCGATAATTAAAATTAAAATAATTTAAAAGTTGAAAGAAGGTTTTTGAGGTTTAAAATTATAGGCGACCAAAGCAGAAAAAATATTAACAATAAAATTAATAGAACCCCTATGCC
>Ga0265293_10010633_pt1 | contig 12799 bp, 9 predicted proteins | sample Munlanlewell138R_FD_192505 | JGI IMG/M metagenome (GOLD analysis project Ga0265293, IMG submission 192505) | Leachate microbial communities from a municipal landfill in Southern Ontario, Canada - Leachate well 138R | ecosystem: Engineered > Solid waste > Landfill > Unclassified | place: Canada... | reverse complement strand
TTGCATACTCATACAAATAAGGCGAATGCGGAGCCTGCAATTGCACAAAAATCTGAATAGGCTTGCTTGCCCACACTACTTGCGAACATAAAAGTACTATAAAAATATACAAAAAACGCTTCATAGAGAGTGGATGAGAGCCAGCATTGATTTTTATGATGCAAATATAAGTGTTTATAACAATACGAAAACGATTTCTTTATAAATTTATGGTAAGGGTAGGGGGATTCGTATCAGAAACGAGAACATATTATAAATTTAGATTGAATATTGTTTTTAATTTTGGGAAGTAAAATTATTTTTTTGAAATAAAAGCCCAATGAATATCTAAAACTTGCAAATCCTTTATTAATAATTTTGGTTTTTTAAGCTGCTCTCCTTGTATGGTTGCTGCATATATTTCATCATTTATTCGATAATATACTATATCATTCTCAACGAGCAATATTTCACTATCACCCTGTCCGGTATTCCATTCTATATATGTTTGACTATAGGTATTATAAAGGTATAGTATTCCATAGCTATATAAATGAAAATAGGCAAATCTATGTTCAGCATTGAAAGGATTCTGGCTGTTAAGTTTTTTTCTTTCTTCTTTTCCCGGACTTACTTTATTAGTATTATAGTCTATTCCAGTATAATTGTAAACTTCTCCTGCAAGCCATCTACCATAACTGTTTATACTTGGATAATTGCCTTTTATTTGTTGTTTGTACCATGTTTTTTTATTATAATCGTAGATGATAAAATTAGATGTATTTATCTGATTATTATATTTATTTGAATTTAAATACAAAACAAACTGATTCTTATTATTGATAATTATCTGTAACATTTCTTTTTTTCTTAGTTGTAATGAATCTGGAAGAACTAAAGGAAAAATAGGTCGTTCATTAATATTTCGGACTACTGGTATTCGTATATTTCCATTAGTTGATTCTGTATAAACATTTTGATAATCACTTCGTTCAATAAAATAAGCTGTACCTGATAATATAATACGCTTATAGTCATTTTCGGTAAATTCTTTTTCATCTAAATCAACAAAACTTTGTCCTTTTAAGATTTCAAATTTTTCCATGTTATTATTAAAGCATTTAAGACATAAAAATGGCTTACCTTCTTCTTGAATTACTTTAAATCCAGTATAAACAAAAGATGTTGGGCAAATAATTGGTTGGTATATTAAACTATCGAATTTATCAGTACTAATAATGTATAAATTTTCCTCATATTTTTTTTTACTTTCTTTTGTAATAATAATTCTTTTGTTTTCATAATAATAACGAATATCTTTTACTCGATTTTCGTATGTTGCAAGATTAATAACTTCATCAAGTTTCATTGAATCTTTATTATATTTTAATAAAGCTGCTGATATTTCATTACTGTATAAATAAGGGTCATCGACTGGAGTAGCTTTTAGAAAAAAGAGATTCTCTTGTGAGTATATATTATATGCAATAAGTACATACACTGTTGTTGCTATTATAACTTGTAATTTCATTGTTATTTGTTTTAAGGATTTCTGCTAGAAACACGTTCAACATAATTAAAGGGAGGATTTATATTATTTAATCTATTAATAGTCCAATAGGGTTTATTAGTTATTGCCTTTCGCCTTAAAGTACAATATGCTCCGCCATTATAATATTTGAGTGCTGTAGCATGCTTTATACTTCTTTGGGTGTTATTAGGATTTATAGCAAAAGTTTCATTATTATCTGTATTTCCTTCTTGAATTGTTAATACTGTAGAGCCTGCATTATCACCGCGTTCTATATAAATACTATCATTTACAAGATTATCTGGATTCGCAGCATTCCAATTCTGAATAGTGGTCAAATACCCATTAATTCTCCTTTCAGCCCAATTAATTTTATCCTCTCTCAATAGTTGAACACCCCTATCAATATTTGCTTTCCAATTCCAAATTTGATTAGAAGTGGCAACAAGTAAAACACCATTTTCTGTACCAAAATTATCTAATTGCATTAAACCAAAGCCACGAGGATAACCCATATTTGGACAACCTATAGTATTTGTCCATGCAGTTCCGTAATTTCTGCCAGGATTAAATTGTTTCATGGCTTGACCTACTATACTACTACCAGATTCTTCTCTGATAATTTTCATTAAGAACCATTCATTATAACTTTGTGATGTTAAGTAATTTCTTACTTCTTGTTCTGATGGATTTGCTCCTCGAATGTAGAATATTTCAGATTTAATAGTGTCTTCAGATTTATAATAAACGTACACTTTACCACCCCTCATTTCTGAACCAAAATCAATATCCCACATTTCATTAAGTTTTACTTTATGCCAACCATCAGCAGGGTAAAACGTACTGTCATTTCTAACTAAAGTATTAACAGAGTTCCAACGTTTGTATTCAATTTTAAGCCTGACCTCAATTTCAGTGCTATCGGTAGAATTATTCTTAAATGGCTTTATTCTAATGTCAGGCATTTCTGGGATTGTTGTTATTAGTTGATAAGAGTTAGGTTTTATTCTATTAGTTCCAAGATATAAATACATAGAATCTACTTTAGTACTTATAACCCTCATTTCCCCCTCCTCCTCGTTTTGCATCCAGGGGGCTATGAGTTTTTTGGGGTCGTGGAGGGCGTCCCACTGGTATTTTTTTAGTTCGGTGGCGTTGGTGGTTTTAGCGGTGGGGTAGTCCATAAGGTTGCGGGTGGAGCCTTGTGTTATGGCGTAATCTTTAGAAAAGGTGTGCCGTAAGGAAAATACTCCGTGCCCTAATTCGTGGGCTATGGTGTGGTAGGCGTGCTGGTCTATGACTTTGCAAAGGCAATATTTCAATGAACTAATTTTTAAAATTTAAAGTAAAAATAAAAATATTATTGTGTGTAATTAATAATCCCAACGAATTTCATATTTACCATAGTTTTCTTGCATCCAATTGTAAAGCCAATCTACTTTTTCCACCCAATCTAATGGCAATGGGTTAGGTACAACCCTCCACCACTCAGTAGTACCCCCAGCTATATACTCCCGCATATCTTTATTCTCTAAATTATAATATATGTCCTCCAAAACACAAAACTTCAACTCATCACCATAAGAACGTTTAGAATATCCAGGTATTATTGCACACTTTCTATTAGATTTTAGCATTTCAGCATACGCTAAAAAGCCTTCTTGCGTACGTATTACTTTTAGGAAAAAATCGCTATCTATATCTACTCCTGATTCTACCTCTTCCTTTGTGAGAGTTTCTTCTTTTAAAAGGTCTGAATAATAAGGTTCTACACCCATACGTGCAAGGGCTTCTAACACTTTTCTTTTTTGATAATTTTTAGAATTATCTAATGCTTCTATTAATACGGGTATAAAACGTTCATCGCAAAGGTAACTGCAAAGTGTGGCATAAAAACTTAATTCATAACTATTCTCATACAAATAATAATTAATTATATTTTTACGTCTTACATTTTTTAAACTATCAAAAACTTGAATATAAGCTTGTGTAGTATCTAAATGCAACATATTAAATACGTTATAATTATGTCTATGGTCATATATTATTTGAACTTCTTTGCTTTTTAAATCTTCAAAATATTTATCTAAAGTTTGTTTAAACACAGTCATAGTATCAAATTTGCAAAGTTCAGATGCCATTATGCTTGTAGAATATAATATAGAAGCATCATTCATATAGCGATTTACTAAAGTATCTAATTCATCTTCTCTATATCTGTTTTGCATGAGGTCTAAAAGCCGATTACGCATCTCTTCATCATATATCATTCCCCATTCAAGTTTTATATTGGCTTCTTTTGCTTGTGCTATTATTTCATCTGTGAAAAGACGATGCATAGGTACATTATTTATTCTAACATTAGAATTTAATCTCTTATAATTTAATTCGTAACGGGTTTTTTCTTGTAAAGAATCTAATAAATGCTGAATATTAGTAGGTATTGTTTGTGCGAAGCTTTGCATAGTGTAAACTAAAAAAATTACAATACTTAGCTGTTTTATACGTTTGTTTTTTAGTGTAATTTTACATAGATATTTCATTGCTATTTGTTTTTAAGGTAATCTATTTGGTATTTAAAAAAGTAACATCTCTCAGGTTCGTGTTTATATTTATAATCCATAATATTATGTGTGGAAAATTGAGGAGGTAGCTTTCTATTACCATGATTTAAAACGTTTCTTGCCCCATCAGAGTCTTTTTCCCACGTGTGTTGTAATCCTAAGTTGTGTCCTAATTCGTGGGTTGCTGTTACATAATTTGTATTGCCTATTAAAAGAGTAACTTTGTGATTTCCTACTAAATAACCTATCCCACTTTGTGTGTTCACACCTTTACTAATAAAAAACATGTAATATGTTTCTTTATCTTTATCAATAAATTTTCTAAAATAATTTGTATATAATGTGTCTAAAGAAACTACATCTTTTGTAGTTACGCCTTGGAGAGTAAGAGTATCAGTATATCCTATAGCATGTTCAAACTTTATAAACGCTTGTTTAAAACCTTTATTATTAATTTCGTTTATCAATGTAGTTTTATCAACATCAAAATAATCATCTTCATCGCTTCGTTTTAAACGAATAATTTTTATGATTTTTTTCTTTTCTATTTCTTCTGAATAATCTTGTGCATCTATTTTAAGTTTTGCTATACGAGATTCTACTCCCATTTTATCTAAAGAATATGCATTTATGTAATATGTTCCTGCACTTTTTGCGGATATAGATAAAGGTATAGTTTGTTTGGGTAGGGATGCCGCATTTTGCATTATATTTATTTGAAATTCATTAGGTTTATTATTAATTTCTAACTGATCATTTATACATCGTATAATTATTAATGAATCTTGTGCAGGATTGTTAGATTGGTATTCTAACTGAATATTTGCTATGTCGTTTGGATAAATACCAAGCCAAGGCACATAATACTTCGAACCTGCTATTTGTATATCCTCGTAATCACCGCTTTGTTGGTTTTCATATAGCAAAGCATCATCAAATCCATAGTGCATATAATAATTTTCATTATTAGGTTGGAAATAAGCAATACCACTTTCAACCACATTTATATGAAATTGAAACATGCAATTAGAATCGTTTTCAAATGTAAGGATTGTATCTCTACGTGCAGTATCTTTACCATAAGTAAATTTTAGCCTAAATGCTTTTCTTAAATCAACAGTTACTGTAAAATTGCCAGTTTTATTTACAGAATTTTCTAGAATTATATATTTGCCTTTCCCTTTTTCTCCAGAACTTGTGTACCATACAATACTATCATAAAAAATAAATTTTTTCCAATCAGCTACTATACTTGGTTTTTCCAAATCAATAGTAATATGCTGATTAAAATTTTTAGTGTTTTCTTCTATTTGATAGGTTAAAGGATAGTCAGTTTTAGTTATAGTCGTTGTATGATTATTATATAATAAATCTGGAGAAAAGGAATTGACTGCATAAAACATTTCTCTTGTTTTTAAAAAATAAGATTTCATCTCCCCCTCCTCCTCGTTTTGCATCCAGGGGGCTATGAGTTTTTTGGGGTCGTGGAGGGCGTCCCACTGGTATTTTTTTAGTTCGGTGGCATTGGTGGTTTTAGTAGTAGGGTAGTCCATAAGGTTGCGGGTGGAGCCTTGTGCTATGGCGTAATCTTTAGAAAAGGTGTGCCGCAAGGAAAATACTCCGTGCCCTAATTCGTGGGCTATGGTGTGGTAGGCGTGCTGGTCTAACGCCTTGCTAAACACATATCCGTAGCGGCTTTCCAAGGGCATGTCGCCAAGGAGCCGCTCGGAACTTTCGGATTTTTGGGTAAACCAAAATATGTAAGCCGAACGGGGGTCAATGCCGCGTTGAGATTCATATAAACTGTGCAGATTTTTCATTTCCGAAGTGTAGGTAGAAAAAAACTCACTACCTTGGGTTTGTAGCCCCTGCTTACCTTCGTCCCAACTTTGGTCGGTAAAGGCATCGTCCACACGCACTTGCCATTGCACGCCGTAGGGGGCGTATATATTGTTTAGTCCGTGGGCAATTTCTTCAGCCGAGGGGTGGTTTTTTTCCTGCATAGGCACTATTACAAGGCTGCGGGTTTGCAACTCGTAGGCAGCCACATGCAGCATGGCTATAGTGCTATAGCTACTATCGGCGTGCTGCAGGCGAGCTATAAGTTCGTAGCCATCGCGAGAACGGGCAGAGGGTATATGCAGATTATACGTATTCTGCGAATAGTCGGCATATAATTCTGTGCCAGTGGTAGTTACGAACTGCACCTGCTCGTGGTGTATGCCTGCCTGTGGGGGTATGTGCAGCTCTATGCGGTCTGCCTTGCCAAGAGCCACAAACTTCCAGGCTATAGGCTCGCCCTCAAAGGTTTTGTAGCTTTGGGTGTAATGCTTAGAGCTGTAAGCAGCATCGTAATAATCTATTGCCCATGTGGCATTGGGGGCGGTAAACGTAAGCCATACGGCACTATCTTTCGGTGGTGGAGCTTGCTTGCTGGCATTGCTGTCGGCAGATTTTCCTATAGCCCGCACGTTTCCGTTGGCATCTATGGCGTAGAGCTTTCCTGCGGCATCTTGCAGAGTGGTGCCGTGCTGTGCATTGGCTATGGTGTGGGTGCTGCTACCGCCTTGCGATTGTAGGCGGAGTGTGCCGCCCTGTATGGTAGCCACTATGGGAGGCAGGAGTTCATAATCGAGCGTAATTTCCGAAGAATCTTTCGCATCTACAATATGCCCTATCTGATAATTATGAGGAATGTAATCGCCCAAATCGTCCACCATAAATTTACTGTGGGGATTATACACGCTTACCACCCTGCCGGCATATATTTGGTTGAGTTCGTTTACCAAAATACTCTCGAAAGTTACGCGTACGCGGGCATTGTTAAAATACGGCACACGCATAAGTCCCTCGCCTTTAAATTCGCCATTTCCGCCCGAAATTTTGGTTAATTGTATGGGGAACTGTCCGTAGGTAAGCATTTCTCCCTCGAAGAGCATTGATTTTGGCACTCGGTTGGTGGACTTTACGGTGTCAGCCTGCCCACACACAAAGTCTTGAGTAGGAGGCTTATAGGGGAGCGATACGCGCACGGAATTGCTATACGCCCCTAATTCTTGCAAGCAGACTGCCCGCACTTGCAGTTCGTAGGTGTAGCCCGGAGTAAGCATGCTTGTAATGCTCTGCTGGGCGTGGGTGCTGGCAATGGTGTGCCATACGGGTTTATCAGTATCTGCTTTGCAAATCCGCAGATCGTATGAGCTATGCAGCGGATGTGTATTCCACGCTAAATCCATGCTTTGGTGGGTGGTGCTTGTGGCACGCAAACCAGTAGGAATAGGGCAGGTGCTACCATAGGTAAACCGCAGCGTATTAGAATATCCGCCATTAAGAAAGAGCTGTTCTTCGCCTCCGGCAGACTGTGCCAAAATGCGTATAGCATAGTCTTTGCCAAGCTCTAAGGGAAAATCGCTTATGCGAATGGTATAGTTTGTGGCAGAGGTGTTTGCGGAAAATTGAGGCGGAATGCTGCGTACAATCTGTTCGGCAGAAATATGGGGTGTTTCTATCTGAAAGAGTTCTACGGTGTATCGCACGGGGAACTGTGCATTAAGCCCACCCACGTGCCGCGGTAGCCACTCTACGTAGAGTTGCTGCATATCGGAGGGGGTAACTATGCTGCCCTGTTCGGGGCGTTGGGCTATAGGAGGTTGGTTAAGCATAAACCAAGCCGGCATGCTGTAGCTTATGTCCGAAAGCACCACCTCGCTTCGCCGTGCATCGGTTATTCTAAATCCTATTTTATATTGCCCGTCGGGTAAGCGGCGTTCGTTGCGGTAGAGCTGCGGGTCTATGCCCAGAAAGAGCAGATTGTGGGGCAGGAAATACGCCTGCAAATCGGCACCAGTGAGTGTGGTAGTAGTGCCTCCGCTTAGGTACATGGGCGGAATGTTGGCAGCAGGATTTGTTTTTAGAACTATGCCCTGCCCAAGTTTTTCTACATACATTTCCACACGCACGGGGTGGTTCATAAGTCGGCTGTCTAACACCTGAATCTGCACCGACATTTTGTGCGAACCAATACTTGCATACTCATACAAATAAGGCGAATGCGGAGCCTGCAATTGCACAAAAATCTGAATAGGCTTGCTTGCCCACACTACTTGCGAACATAAAAGTACTATAAAAATATACAAAAAACGCTTCATAGAAAGTGGATGAGAGCCAGCATTGATTTTTATGATGCAAATATACGAGTTTATAACAATACGAAAACGATTTCTTTATAAATTTATGGTAAGGGTAGGGGGATTTGTGTGTTTATTTTACATCATTTTCCGGAACATCTAAATGGTAAAGATTATATTTCTTAAATAAATCAGAGGTCGATTTATCGCCCTTCTGGGCATCTTCGTATATCTCTTTGGTGATCTCAAATTTTCTATGCCCACCTCCATGTCGTCCCAGTTGATACATTAGATAGTATTTATCTCCTTCCTGAGTTGTTATAAAATCCTTGCCATAAAACTTAATAGAAGTATTTTGTCTTAAAGGCATTTCTGGTGGCTTTTTAATATCATAAACTTTCTTGAAGTTCTGGATTATATTAAACTCATTTATCAACTGCATTAAACCAACTTCATTATCTAAAGCTCTTTCATATACTTCCTTGTTTACTACGTAAGTAGCCCCTAACTCCCCAATTTTATCCGGCAAATAAGTAAGATAAAAAACACCCCCATCGTGGGTCACTTTCCATCCGGATTTTTTGATTGTTGCGTATGCCATAAAAGGTTTAGTTAATTAATAAAAATGTAGTATCTCCATCTATCGGATTAATTTTAGAATAGGTAAAAGCGTAATCATTAACCCCATCTAAATTCAAATCTCCACATGTGAATATTTCCACTATATTATACTCATCAGGAATGCATATATCCTTAGGTATATTTCGTTTTACGCCTCTTGTCTGCTGATTGCAATCTGGAATTTGAGCAATAGATATATTTAATAATGTGATAAATAAAACTGTTAGCATTGTTCTCATAATTAATTTATTTTAAAGGTTCCCCTTTGCTTGATATTTCTAGAATAGGAAAAGATTTTTCAAAAATCTCATGTATGTTTTGTGTAAAATTATCTATTGTAATTTGCTTTGTTATTTTAAATTCAGAATCTTGCAAACATATTTTTATCAATTCAAAATTGACACTTTCTTCAATTTTTGCTTTCAAAATATAATTATTTGAGAAAATAATGCTATGGACTATAATATTTCCCATTTCATCGGAGAAATCAGATATAATTTCTCTATTTGTGATTTTGTTAGTTTCTAAATCATAAATACATAAATATATAATTGATTCTAATCCATAGCAAAGTAAATATTTATTTCCTATAATTTTTTTAAATATTGGATATACTTTTTTAACATACTTAGTTGTAAAATATTCATCTGTATCTACATTATAACCTTCTTCAATACCATAGATTTCATCTTTATTGTTATTGAAAATATAATTTAAAACTATAAAATCAGGCAAACTCTTTTTTTGTAAAGATTCATAGTATAGTTTTTGTCCGTCTATAGTATTAAAAACTGAATCATGTTCTAATAAAGGAAAATAAACTAAAAAATTATCTTCTTGACAAGAGATATTCATGATTATACTTGTACTGAATAAAACAAATAGGATTATTTTTTTCATTATATTAAATTTAGATATTTTTACGTATTTCGGTTATAGTATATGTTTTATTGTTATAAGTTGCATATATCATTTTTCGTGAAAGGTCAATTTCTAAAAGGTTAGATTTAGATTTACCAAAACTTTCGCTTATCTTACCTGGATCGTAAAATCTATAATAAACCTTATTATCTTTATACACTTTTCCAACTATAACCATAAAATGCAAAGTTGCTTTATTATTATTATATGTTTTATTGTTATTATTAACATAATGAACTCCTATTACTAATGGTTTTCCTGCTTTTAACGATTCATCAATATAAATAATAGCCTCATTAAACCTCTCTTTATTAGCCTGTAAATCAGACTGTTTCCTCCATTTGGAATTGTTGATTAATGTTACTATATCTATTGCTTGACCTCTATTTGTGGTTATATTGAATTTTTCTATCATTGCAAGAGTTGCTTGGTAACAACAGTTATTTGATTTGCAAAGTTTTGTATCACAAATAGTTTTTAATTTACACGAGTCACAATCTGTCTTTTTTTCTATTGTACAGTTTGTCTTACAACATTTTTTTGTAGGATCATTTGGACAAGTTGAACATAATATTCCTCCATTACAACAAAATCCCGGATTGCTGCACCAATGACATGCTCTACCATTTACTTCGGTACTAAATTGCCCTATCCATTTTGCATCTACAACAATATCAGATATGTTCTCCTCTTTCTCTATTTTTGTTCCCAAAATCCCCAAATATTTCAACCATTTATCTTTTGTATCGTCTCCAACAAATTTTTCTATTTGGATGATTAATGATGGGTCATTACTTGGTGCATTTTCTTCGTAAAAGGCTAATATTAAATATTTTATATAGGTTTCATCGCAAAATACAGAGTTTATTTTGTTTTGGTCTGTTAGAATTTCTGAATCGGAAACTACAATCTTTTTTAATTTTGATAAATCTTTTTTTACTGCATAAATTGCAGTTGGATATACTTTGTTTTCAACTTCAAACGAACCTATATATACTCTATTTACCGTTAAATTCATTGATTCTATATAAGAATTTTTTGAAGTGTTTTTGATTTTAACATACTAAAACTCAAATTCACCTTGTTGCTCTTCTCTTATGATTTTAAACAAACCATTTTCTGATAATTCGTATGTTCTAAATGTTTCTAAACCGTTATCATTTTCATGCCAAATAACGTTTCCATCAATAGATATTTCTGAATTAACAATTATAAAAGTAACTTCTTCTCCCCTAGGACCAGCATCTCTTAACCCCCAAAAAAGACACACAACAGACAATACCTCACCATCTTTAGAGAAATTCCACAAATCATAAAACGTTGATTCGACATCAACTACTTTTATTATTAATGATATATAATTTTCATCAAGACTAACACGACCTATTGGAGTGATTTTAGAGTGAAAGAACAGTTGCTCGCCTCTATATCCATATTTTAAAGGCTCTTCAGGGTATAATCCGTAATAATGCTTAATAATTTCAATATTTCCATCTTTATTAAGAAATTGTGGTTTTTTATTTTGACTACGGATTATGATATCATTAGTAAACTTTCCATTCAATGTATCTCTCTTATTAAGAGTTGGAATATTATTTAAAGGCAATGCTAATATTTCAAATTCATTTACAAACTCTTTAAATTTAGTCTGCGAAAAGCATGCATTACAACATGTAATTATTAAAAACGAAAGAATTGTTTTTTTCATATTTATAAATTTTAATCAAGTGTACAATAAATTTCTATATATTTCAGAGTTACATTTTCAATATCAGACCATTTCCACAAATTTGCTTTCCCGACCGAACTCTCTTCTGTTTTAGAATTTAATTCATATCCACCAGAATTACATTTCTCTCTCCAATCAAAACCTTTTACTTTACCTAACACTTTCCCAAAAGGATCATCAATCATTAACCCCTCCTCCGTAATGCCTTGTAACCTAACAAGATGCCCCTTGCATACGGGCCAAATTGATAACATAACAGCACATCCAGATTCTAATTTTGGTGTAACAAATTTTGTGAATTCTAATTTCTCTTCTGAAAAAGTTTTTCCATAATCTTCTTTAGAATAATAAACATTTAAATTTTCAGCTATTTTTTGTCTTGCTGTTTGTGTAGTTCTTGCTCCATAATTATTATCTTCTCGCATTTGTTCAAGATAATCTTCAAATTGCATATTTGAGTCAGGGCAACTTAAGCCTAAATATTCTAAACACATTGCCTGTGAGGTTAAATTACACATCCTATCTGCTATATATTGTGTTTGTTCATTATTCCTTTGGTTATGGTAAGGAACTTTAGTTTGCAATTCCAAATATAGTTCTTTTTTCTGTTCAGTATCAGTAAGTTCTTTTATTTTACTACGAATATCTTTAATTTCTTGAGGTGTTAATTCATCCTTTTTATCAAGTATATTTTTTATATAATCATAGTCTTTCCCAAACAAATAATCTTTCAAATCTTCTTTTTTTGAATAGTCATCAATTAAGATTTTAAATAATATGGTGTTTTTATGGTAAAAAGCAAAGCCGCGCTGCCAATCGGTAGAACCATCAGCTTGTAGAAATTGCTGGTTATATTCTTCATACTCTGAAGGATTTATAATTACATCTTCAGATAATGGATTATATATTAGTCGTATTTTTTTATATTCTACATCCTGTATTTGCAAAAAATATGCGGTAAAAATTTTCTCTTCATTACTTTTTTGCATTTTAAAGCGAAGGTTATTTCCTTTTACTCGTGCTTCTCGAATTGATTCTAATATTTTAGCTACATCTTTACATTCATCAAGCCAACCTAAGCATGGCACCCTCATCTCCCCCTCCTCCTCGTTTTGCATCCATGGGGCTATGAGTTTTTTTGGGTCGTGGAGGGCGTCCCACTGGTATTTTTTTAGTTCGGTGGCGTTGGTGGTTTTTGCCGTGGGGTAGTCCATAAGGTTGCGGGTGGAGCCTTGTGTTATGGCGTAATCTTTAGAAAAGGTGTGCCGTAAGGAAAATACTCCGTGCCCTAATTCGTGGGCTATGGTGTGGTAGGCGTGCTGGTCTA